>Ga0247815_10000075_pt1 | contig 73779 bp, 51 predicted proteins | sample UWRJL194509B1_FD_181014 | JGI IMG/M metagenome (GOLD analysis project Ga0247815, IMG submission 181014) | Plant litter microbial communities from Arlington Agricultural Research Station in Wisconsin, United States - UWRJ-L194-509B-1 | ecosystem: Environmental > Terrestrial > Plant litter >... | reverse complement strand
ACATACAATATAAATATGAGAACAATACAATTTAGAGAGGCCATTTGCGAAGCGATGAGCGAAGAAATGCGTCACGATGAATCCATATATTTAATGGGAGAAGAAGTTGCAGAATACAACGGAGCATACAAAGCTTCAAAAGGAATGCTTGCTGAGTTTGGCGAAAAAAGAGTAATCGATACTCCAATTGCCGAGCTTGGTTTTACAGGAATTGCAGTAGGATCAGCAATGAACGGCTGTCGTCCAATTGTAGAGTATATGACTTTCAACTTCTGTTTAGTAGGTATTGATCAAATTATAAATAATGCTGCTAAAATGCGTCAAATGACAGGAGGACAATTTAATGTGCCTATCGTTTTTCGCGGACCAACTGCGTCTGCAGGTCAATTAGGAGCAACTCACTCTCAAGCATTAGAAAACTGGTTTGCTAATACTCCTGGTCTTAAAGTTGTAGTTCCTTCTACACCTTACGATGCGAAAGGACTTTTAAAATCTGCCATTCGTGATAATGATCCTGTGATTTTCATGGAATCTGAGCAAATGTACGGTGACAAAGGCGAAGTGCCAGACGGAGAATATACAATTCCGCTTGGAGTTGCTGATATTAAACGTGAAGGAACAGATGTAACAATCGTTTCTTTCGGAAAAATCATCAAAGAAGCTTTTATTGCTGCTGATGAATTAGCTAAAGAAGGAATTTCATGTGAAATTATTGATTTAAGAACAGTTCGTCCTATGGATAATGAAGCTATTCTTAAATCTGTTAAAAAAACAAATCGTTTGGTAATTTTAGAAGAAGCATGGCCATTTGCAAGTATTTCATCTGAAATCACATACATAGTTCAGGAGCAGGCTTTTGATTTTCTTGATGCCCCAATTCAACGTATTACAACTGCAGATACACCTGCACCTTACTCTCCGGTTTTATTAAAAGACTGGCTGCCAAATGCTGGTGATGTAGTAAAAGCAGTTAAAAAAGTATTGTACAAATAATACACATATAAAATACTCACAAAACTTCATCAGTCATAATTAATTGATGAAGTTTTTTTTTGCCAGACGATGAAAAGAATAATTTTACTCAGCCTACTTTTTGTATTTGCACTCGCAGATATTGCTACTGCACAAACTAAAGTGAGCGGAATTGTCTTGGATAAAGCTAATCAGCCTATTCCGTTTGCCAATGTTGTTTTTAAAGGTTCAAATACCGGAATCGTTTCTAACGAAGACGGTCGTTTTTATCTGGAATCAGCAGCAACTTATACTGCCCTGTTAGTTTCTTCAGCAGGATTTTCAGATCGTGAAGTCCCTTTGGAGAAATCCGTAAATTATGATTTTAAAATTGTTTTGAGCGAAGCCGAAGCATTAAATGAAGTAGTAATTTTTACCGGAAAGACATCTAAAAAGAACAATCCGGCGCTCGATATTCTGAGAAAAATTTGGGAAAGAAAACGTAAAAACGGTTTGTACCTGTTCAATCAATATCAAATGCAGAAGTACGAAAAAGTCGAGTTCGATATGAACACGATCGATAGCGCTTTTATGAAAAATAAACTCTTTAAAGGAATGGAGTTTGTATTTGATCATGTTGATACTTCAGATGTTACAGGAAAAACGTATCTGCCAATTTTTATCAACGAATCATTATATGATGTTTACGGAGATAATAAATTAAAGAAAACCAAAGAGAATATTACCGCAAGTAAAACGTCTGGTTTTAACGGAAATCAGCAGATTTTGTCTTTTGTAAAAGATCTTTATTCAGATTATAATATTTACGACAATCACCTGACCTTTTTCGACAAAAGTTTTACAAGTCCGCTTTCAAAAACCGGAATCGACGTTTATAATTATGTCTTAAAAGACAGTGCGTATATCGACAAAAAATGGTGTTACAACATTGTTTTTTATCCGAGGCGTAAAAACGAATTAACTTTTAAAGGAGATTTCTGGGTCAACGATACCACATTTGCGATCAAGAAAATTAATATGGGCGTGACTAAAAGTGCCAATATTAACTGGGTAAAAGATATTTACATAGAACAGGAATTTGATGTACAAAATGATTCGGTTTTTCTATTAACCCGTGATTATATGATGTCTGATTTTGCTTTGAATAAGAAGGAAAAATCAAAAGGCGTTTACGGAAAACGAACGAGTTTATATCGAAATCATAAATTCAATATTCAGAAACCAGAGAAATTTTATAAAGAAGAGGTCAATTTTATAGACAATGCTGTTTATGAACGTCCCGATGAATTTTGGGAAGAAAATCGTTTCGAGAAATTAAATAAAGACGAACAGGGCATTTACAAAATGCTGGATACGTTACAAACGGTCAAGCGATTTAAGCAATTGTACAGTCTCGTCTCGATTTTAGGAAGCGGTTATGTAGAGTTTAAAAACTTTGATTACGGGCCTATTTTTTCGACATTCGGATATAACGAAGTCGAAGGCTTGCGATTAAGAGTGGGAGGAAGAACGTATTTTGGACCAAATGACCCATGGCGTCTGCAGGCTTACACAGCGTACGGATTTGATGATAATAAATTCAAATACGGCGCTTCAGGAAAATGGATGATTGATAAGCAGAAACGTGTTATTATTTCTGGAGGAAACAGGCGCGACATCGAACAGATTGGTGCCAGTTTAACCACAACAAATGATATTTTAGGACGAAGTTTTGCTTCTTCTGCCTTGTTTACTAGCGGAAGCAATGGAAAATTAACCAATATTAATCTGAGCAACGTTTCGGTAGAAATGGAGCCTATTAAAAACTTTGTAGTTTCGGCTGGTATTTCTTATCGAACATTAGCGTCGGCATCGCCCACATTTAGTTTAGATTATTATACCACCCTGCCAACCACCACAAATCCTGCGGGAGTTATTGCCAGCGAAGTAAAACAATTTGAAGCCAATGTTCAGTTCGAACTGATGCCAAAGCGTAAAACGATTGGTTTTGGAGTAGAGCGAGATCTTGTGGACAGTCCTTTCAGTCATTTTTTCGTAAATTTCAGTTATGGCTTAAAAGGCGTTTTAGACAGCGATTTTGCTTACGAAAAAATACAATTATTCTACAAACAGCCTATTATTATCGGGCCTTTAGGAAGATCAAATATTATTCTGGAAACCGGAAAAACCTTTGGTACAATTCCGTTAGGATTAATGAGTGTTATTCCCGGAAATCAGACTTATTTTACTATCGAAAACACCTTTAGTAATTTAAATTTCTACGAATTCATAACCGATCAGTATACGACTTTGCAATGGAATCATGATTTTGGAGGAAGATTATTCGCCAGAATTCCATTTATGAGAAAACTAAACTGGAGAGAATTTGTAGGCGTTAAAGGAGTTTACGGAACGATATCAGATGCGAACAGAGCCATCAATGCTTCTGATCAGGTATATACTGCGCCAGAAAATGTGTATTGGGAATACAACGCCGGAATAGGAAATATCTTCAAAGTTTTCCGTATCGATTTTTCCTGGAGAGGAAGTTACTTAAACGTTCCGGATGCCAATAAATTTGCAGTAAAAGGATCTTTCGGGTTTTATTTCTAATATTTCAAATAAATTAAATAAAGTTCAAACTTAATAATCTCGCAAAGCCGACAAGTTTCTAATTCTTGGGGGCTTTGCGAGATTTTTTAATTAATTTTAGAAGCTATTCCCGCTATTCGTTTCAATCTTTTGTTTTTTAAAGAAAAAAACAAAAGGATTTCCACTGCTATCGGGGCTAAAAGATGCACAGGTATGCAAGAAGCTATCGATTTTTTATCAGCCAAAAATCCAATATTTCAGGAAATTATCCAGAAATACGGATTACCCACAATTCCGAAGCGCCCGCAAGGTTTCGAAACTTTGGTTTTGTTAATACTCGAACAGCAGGTTTCTATAGATTCGGCGAAAGCCACATTCTTAAAAATCAAATCCTACACAACTTGTAATCCGGAAACCATGTTCGTTTTGTCAGATGAAGCGTTTCGCAGTCTTGGCGTAAGCCGCCAGAAAACAAAATACATCAAAATTTTAGCAGAGGCAGTTTTAAACAAAGAACTGGATATTGAAAGTTTAGCGTCAAAATCGGCAAAAGAAGTTCGGGAAGAACTCATAAAGCTAAAAGGCATTGGCAACTGGACAATCGATATCTATCTCATGTTTTGCCTTCAGGAAGCAGATTTAATTCCGTTAGGCGATATCGCGGTTGTAAATACAATCAAAGAATTGCTCCATATTCATGACAAACAAGAGATGGAAATTCATGTGCAGCAATGGAGTCCGTATCGTTCTTATGCGACCTATTTGCTTTGGCATTATTATTTAAATAAGAGAAATCGAAAGATTACGTATTAATTGCCTGTTTTTTAAAAGTTAATGGTCATATTTCATCTGTTTTTTTATTGTGAAAAAGGATTCTTTAGTTACTTTTGCAATCGAAATTATAGAAATAATAAAAAACAAAAATGACCGCAGACAAACTAACAACTTTCGATGTATTAATCGAAATACCAAGAGGAAGCAGAAATAAATATGAGTACGATTTTGAAATCAAAAGAATGCGTTTCGACAGAATGTTATTCTCTTCGATGATGTACCCGGCTGATTACGGATTTATTCCTGAAACATTAGCTCTTGACGGCGACCCTCTTGATGTATTGGTTTTGATAAACGAACCAACTTTTCCAGGATGTGTTATAGAAGTAAAGCCAATTGGTGTTTTCCATATGGCAGATGATAAAGGACCAGACGAAAAAATCATTTGTGTACCGGTATCTGACCCAATCTGGAATTCATTAAACGATCTTTCGGATATTAACGGACACTTATTGAAAGAAATCGAGCATTTCTTCCAGGTTTATAAAGATCTTGAAAACAAACAAGTAGATGTTGAAGGCTGGGGAGATGTAAACGAAGCATTTGCAATTATTGCTGAGTGTACCAAGCGTTTTGATGATATTGAAAATAAACCAGAGGGATTATTTAGTATTAAATAATTTTTACCCTATTCTATTATAAAAAAAGCAATACTCCCGTCAGGAGTATTGCTTTTTTGTTTAAATTCGTTTTAGTTAGTTTATTGACTATTAACCAAAACCATTAAAACATTATGAATGCATTTATGATTTATTTGCCAATTGTCATGGCAATTATTGGATTACTCTTCATGGGAATAAAAAGGACTTGGGTTTTAAAACAAGATGCTGGTGATGGCAAGATGAAAGAAATTTCAGATCACATTTACGAAGGTGCACTCGCATTTTTAAAAGCAGAATACAGGTTACTTACTTTTTTCGTAATTGGAGCCAGTTTAGTATTAGCAGGAATTTCTTTTATTGTTCCTACCACACATATATTAATTGTAGTTGCATTCATCTTTGGGGCATTTTTCTCGGCCTTAGCTGGAAATATGGGAATGAAAATCGCTACTAAAACAAATGTCAGGACTACTCAGGCAGCGCGTACAAGTTTACCGCAGGCTTTAAAAGTTTCTTTTGGAGGCGGTACTGTAATGGGATTAGGTGTTGCAGGTTTAGCTGTTTTAGGATTAACAGGATTCTTTATTGTTTTCTTTCAAATATTCATGAACGGAGTCTGGACTTCATCTCAGGATATGACAAAAGTTCTCGAAACATTAGCCGGATTCTCCCTTGGTGCAGAATCTATCGCTTTGTTCGCGAGAGTGGGAGGCGGAATTTATACCAAAGCAGCCGATGTTGGTGCTGATTTAGTGGGTAAAGTCGAAGCTGGAATTCCAGAAGATGATCCGCGTAATCCGGCAACAATTGCAGATAACGTGGGAGATAATGTTGGAGACGTTGCGGGTATGGGAGCTGATTTATTTGGTTCGTATGTGGCAACTGTTTTGGCAGCAATGGTTCTGGGGAATTATGTTATCAAAGATATGGGCGGTAATATCGCAGATGCTTTTGGAGGTATTGGCCCAATTTTACTGCCAATGGCAATTGCAGGTTTCGGAATCTTATTTTCGATTATTGGAACAATGTTGGTAAAAATCTCCGATGACAATGCCAAAGAAGCACAAGTACAGAAAGCTTTAAATATAGGAAACTGGGTTTCAATTGCTTTAACTGCAATTTCCTGTTTCTTTTTAGTGCAGTATATGCTCCCGGAAACCATGCAGATGAGTTTTTTTGGAGAAGGTTCTAAAGATATTTCATCAATGCGAGTTTTCTACGCTACTTTAGTTGGTTTAGTAGTTGGTGGTGCTATTTCATCAGTAACAGAATATTATACAGGATTAGGTACAAAACCCGTTATGGCGATTGTGCAAAAATCATCTACAGGTGCAGGAACGAATGTAATTGCAGGTTTGGCAACAGGAATGATTTCTACTTTTCCAACCGTTTTATTATTTGCGGCAGCAATCTGGATCTCGTATGCTTTGGCAGGATTTTATGGAGTTGCGTTAGCAGCTTCTGCCATGATGGCGACTACCGCAATGCAGTTGGCAATTGATGCTTTTGGGCCAATCTCAGACAATGCCGGAGGTATTGCAGAAATGAGCGAATTACCAAAAGAAGTGCGCACCAGAACCGATATTTTAGATTCAGTGGGAAATACTACCGCGGCAACCGGAAAAGGTTTTGCGATTGCATCTGCAGCCTTAACTTCATTGGCATTATTTGCAGCGTATGTAACTTTTACAGGAATTGACGGAATTAATATATTTAAAGCGCCAGTTTTAGCCATGTTATTTGTCGGTGGCATGATTCCGGTAGTTTTCTCGGCTTTAGCCATGAATTCTGTTGGAAAAGCCGCTATGGATATGGTGTACGAAGTTCGCCGCCAGTTCAAGGAAATTCCGGGAATTATGGAAGGAACCGGAAAACCGGAATACGGAAAATGTGTTGAAATTTCAACGAAAGCTGCTTTACGCGAAATGATGCTTCCCGGAATTTTAACGATTGGTTTTCCAATTGCAATTGTGTTATTGGGAAAATTAGTTTATGGAGATAACAATCAATTAATTGCTGAAATGTTAGGAGGCTATATGGCTGGAGTTACTGTTTCTGGTGTACTTTGGGCCGTTTTCCAGAACAATGCTGGTGGTGCCTGGGATAACGCTAAAAAATCATTTGAAGCAGGAGTAATGATCAACGGAGAAATGACATACAAAGGTTCTGACGCACACAAAGCTGCAGTTACCGGAGATACCGTTGGAGATCCGTTTAAAGATACTTCAGGACCATCAATGAATATCCTGATAAAATTAACGTGTTTAATAGGTTTGGTAATTGCGCCAATTTTAGGAGAAGGACATGCTGCTTCAGGTTTAGCAGAAAAAGGTTCGTGCTGTGTTAAAACAGAAATGCACGCAGGCACTTCAAAATGCGGTGATATGTCTGGAATGACAAAAGAAGAATGCATTAAAATGTGTAAAGAAAAAGGCTGTACAGCTGAAGAAACTGCAAAATGTTTAGCGCATTATGATGCAAAAGGCAAATACACAAATCAAAGAACAGATTGTTTTGATACAAGTAAATACGATAAAAATCGTGTGGAAGTAAACTTGTCAACTACAAATGGTGTTACCGTTGGAACAGTTACCAAATCCGAAAACGGTAAAACAACCACAGAAGTTTACGAAGGAACAGAAGCCGAAGTAAAAGCAAAAATAGAAGCTGCAAAGTAAATCTTTGTACTATTATAATTTTAAAGGCCATTTCGTTTTTATGACGAAGTGGCTTTTTTTTGGATCAGTCTATTTTTAATTATAAAAAATGTAGTACCTTATTTTAGAATATAAAAAGTATTAGATGAATTTTTTAAAACAACTTTTTTCAAGAGATAAAGCACCTGAGATCCATCCTTTTTATGGGGCTTACATTAGTTAGATAAATACAAGATCAGGCTGATTACTTCTAACGAATCTCAGGAAATTGAATTAGAATCGATTGAAGTTATTGGAATATATAAATTCGATGATTTTGATGTGAATGAGCGCTGCTGGATCGTTTTAAAATCCAATAGTAAGAATATTTCCGTTACAACATTAGCGGGGGGATTTGTAGATTTAGAAAACTGGATTTTGTCAAAGCCAAATTTTAATACGGAACAATATCGTGAAATTAGAAAATCTAATAAAGAGTTTAAAGAAACTATTTTATGGAAAAAAGAATTGCATCCGGATTTTGAAACAATCAATTCTTCAAAAGGATTACACTATGATTTGAATGACGGAATTGTCATAGAAAACCATAATGAAATTTTGCCGTGGACTACTTATGAAAAGTTAGGTGATTTAAGATTAGTAAAAAGAGGTAAGGTAGATTTTCCAAATCCTAATTTTAAAGGATACGAATATTATGTTGAAAACCCGATAGTTTTTGGCATCAAAACAAAAAAGATTTATACCGAAAGTGAAGCTTTTGAAAAAAATGCCAAATTAGAGCTGCCCATTTTAAAGTTCTGGCAGGTTATATGTATAGGAAACAATTATAAAAAAGGTTTTTTTGAAATAAAGAATTATCTGGATACTTATTTTAACCAAAAGGGAAATGAAAACGAAAACTATAGCCAGGAGCTTAGTTTTGATTATTATTGGACTTTTGGAGAAGTAACCGTACAGTTTTTTGCACATTCGGCATATGCTTATTTAACTATTGAAAAAATCCCGGATTTAACTCGTTTTTATACCTCAGAATACCAGCAGAATTTGCAATTATCAGATATTACTGCTTTTGAAGTTTTTCCTTTTTCTGTCGATTTATACGTAGATTATAAAGAAATAACTAATGCGGTTTATACGCCGGTTTGTTGTAAAGAACTGCTCGGTTCTGAAAATCAGTTTTTAATTTGGAAAGACAATAAAGCTGGGTTTTTCGGATTTTCGAATCAGAAGTTTACATTAATTATAAATTCAGATCGAGCCTCTTCCTTAATTTTAATGGTGCAGAATTTTAGGGGATCTGAAGGCAGGAATAATTTAGAATTAACATTTCATAATAAAGAAACCATTAATATAGGAAGTGTCTCGGACACAAAACTTTTTGATACAAACAGAGCTAAGATTGCGGCTGTTTTAAACATTGAGGTAAATCAATATGTTTATGATGAACATTATTAGTGATCATCCTGATTATGATTTAAAATAAAAATGCCTCTACAATTATAGAGGCATTTTAACTATGGAATTAATGCATATTCTTTAATTAAGGTCGAGGCGGGAATATGGAGTTTTTCCGTCAAAACCCTGATTTGTTTTAAGGTCAAAGCTCTTTTGCGCTTAAAAATTTCAGATACTCTTGACCGGCTATTTAAAATTATTCCCAAGTCAGCATCTGTAAGTCCATTTTGTTCCATCATAAATTTGATGGCCTCTATTGGATCAGGTTCTGGAATTGGATAATGTATTTGTTCATATTTTTCAATAAGCGTAACCAAAATGTCTACTTCATCTCCTTGATTTGTATTGGGTTTAGCATCAAAAAGAATGTTCACTCTTTGTAAAGCTAAATCATAATCATTTTCTGTTTTTATTGGCCTTATTTCCATCTTACAAATTTTTAATGTCTTTTAAGTTGTCATATTCATCGTGAGTGCCGACGAATAAAATATATACAATTTGAGTGTCATAATTAATCTTTACAATTAATCGATAATGATTTCCACAAATATTAAAAATAATTTTATTGTTGCCCACAAAATCAGCAGAGCCAAAAATAGATTTTATAGTATTAGAATTTTCAAAGTTATTTTTATCGAAAACTTGATACCATGATAATAATTGTTGTTTCGCATTTGGAAATCGCTCCCAAAAATTTTGCAAAGTTTTTTTGGCTATTATTCTCATATTTAATATTGCAAATATACTTATTTTTCCCAATACGGGAAATATTTTTCAATTTCCCAAAATTAAGAAATTATTTACAAAAAAGCCAAATCAATTTTTTTAAAATAAAAATGCCTCTACAATTATAGAGGCATTTTTTATTCGTGTAAAATAGTGTAATTCATGTTTCTAAAACAATCCATTCAATTCAGCATCAATTCGATTAATGATGTTTCCTAAATCTTCAGGATTATCTACAAAATTAATATTGTCAACATCAATAATTAAAAGTTTTCCTTTAGTATATGTCTGAACCCAGGCTTCGTATCTTTCGTTCAAACGGCTTAAATAATCAATGGAAATTGAGTTTTCGTAATCACGCCCCCGTTTGTGAATTTGTCCCACTAAATTCGGAATCGAACTTCTTAAGTAAATTAATAAATCAGGCGCTTTTACCAACGATTCCATTAATTCAAAAAGTGAAGTATAATTTTCGAAATCCCGACTCGTCATCAATCCCATAGAATATAAGTTAGGGGCAAAAATATAAGCATCTTCATAAATGGTTCTGTCCTGAATGATTTTTTTGCCGCTTTCACGAATCTGCAGTACCTGACGAAAACGGCTGTTTACAAAATAAATCTGTAAATTAAACGACCAGCGTTCCATCTGGTGATAAAAATCGTCTAAGTAAGGATTATCAACTACATCTTCATAATGAGGTTCCCATTTAAAATGTTTGGCTAATAATTTAGTTAAAGTTGTCTTTCCTGCGCCTATATTTCCTGCTATTGCTATGTGCATTACGGTATTACGATTTTATAATTGGTGATTTCTTTAGCTGTAAAAATAGATAAAATTTGGTCTTTGTAGTAGAATTTGTTAAATGATTTTTCTAAAATTTCAATTTCATAAATTACGTCTGACTTTGTCTCGCTGCTCTCTTTAAAATACAGCACATTACCTTTGCTGAAAATATATTGATTGTTATTGATAATTTCAATTTCATCAAAATCTGGTACTTTTCCAAGACTTGTGGTTTTGCCAAAGATGTCGCAGGAAAACCAATTGTTTTTTTTATCAATCCAGTAAAAAGTATTAAAATCAGTTTGATAATAGGTTATAGTTTCTGTTAACGGAGTAGAAACCGTTTTGTATTCATTTTTTAAATAATCAAAAAGGCCAATCTGCTGGTTCAGGGCATTATAGATCCAAAGCTGATTTTGAGTCGACATTCCGATTCCTGTTACCACAATTGGAATTGAATTTTGAGAAAAATTAATCTCCGTAATTTTATTCAACTGATTATCGAGTAAAATGACAGTATTAAAATCTTCATAGAACAACACAATTTTAAGAGGATTCTGAAGGTCGACCTTAGTGATATTGCCTAATGAAACATTTTTATATTCAAAAACTTCGCTTCCCTTTATTTTACTAAAAACATTATTTTTAATCTGATAGCCAAATCCAAAAGCATCATACCCTAAAAATTCATCAACATCAATTGAAAACTGAAAAACCGAAGAGGCTTTTAGCTTTTGAGTTTGCGAAAAACCAGCAGAAACAAAGCAGACGATGTAAAGTAAAAGTAAAAATTTGCGTGCTGTTCTGCTCATATGATTTAGGTTTCTGAAGTGCCAAAGTACAAAAAAATTATAGTAAAGATTGCCTAAAATGATTGGCATTATCTTAAACCATTTAAAATTGTAATAGTCTAATTAACAGCCGATTTTGTCGATGTCTTGTAGGTATTGATATATTTAACTTTCAGTATTTTAAAATTAATAATACATTTGAGTGTAAGTTTTATCGGATTTACTCTATTTTAAAGAAAACACAATGAAAAAAAATATCTTTTATTTGGCTTTGATGCTTGTATTCACTCAGATGCAGGCTCAAAAAGACTTTCAGGGAATGGCAGTTTATGAATCAAAAACGCAGGCACCAAAGTTGGAAGGAATGCGCGGCAATCGTGATATAACGCCCGAAATGCAGAAAACCATGGAAGAACGCATGAAAAAAATGCTCGAAAAAACATTTATCCTGAATTTTGACAAAACAGCTTCTATATATAAAGAAGAAGAAAAATTAGATGCTCCCGGACAACAAGGAGGCATGCGTATTATGATGAACTCTTTTATGGGCGGTGGCGGCACTTTTTATAAAGATGTAAAAACTAAATCATATACAGTTGACAAGGAGTTTATGGGAAAAGAATTTTTAGTGGTTGATTCTTTGCCAAAACTAAACTGGAAGTTAGAACAGGAAACCAAACAAATTGGCGGTTACAATTGTTATAAAGCAACGGCTGTAAAAGAAGCAAGTAAAACTGATTTTAGAAATTTCAGGCCTAAAAATAATGACGAAAAAAAGCCTGATGAAAAAAAGGATGATGTTAAAAAAGCTTCTGGTGAAACGAAAACAAATTTTGAAGATAATTTTGAAATACCAAAAGAAATTACGGTAACAGCTTGGTATTCGCCGGAAATCCCTGTAAATCAGGGTCCGGAGAATTATTGGGGATTACCGGGTTTAATCTTAGAAGTTAACGACGGGAAAACTACTATTTTGTGTTCTAAAATCGTTTTGAATGCCAAAGAAAAAGTCGAGATAAAACCTTCTAAAAAAGGAAAAGTAATCTCTCAGAAAGACTATGACGAAACCGTAATTAAAAAATTGGAAGAGTTTAGAGAAATGAACCGCGGACGTGCCGGCGGGCCTCCTCCTATGATGGGAAGATAAACCTCTAAATCTAAAATTATTTATTCAAATCCATTTTCTTAATGAACAAAATATTTTGTTTCTTCACCTTCATTATTACCTCTATATCCTTTTCGCAAAGTGTTCGTTTTGATGGTTTTATTCAGGACGAACAAAAAAATCCGCTGGAAATGGCCAACATTATGGCGGTAAACACAGCGACCAAAGCAATGGATTCGTACGGAATTACCAATGACAAAGGGAGATTTCAACTAACCTTAAAACCCAATACCTCTTATACGGTAAAGGTGAGTTACCTGGGTATGAAATCCAAAGAAATTGCAGTTTCGACAAAGGGCGAAAATATCGTTCAGAATATTGTTATGGACGATACCGGAATTGAACTTGAAGGTGTTGAGATTGTTCGGGAAATGCCTGTTTCTATAAAAGGAGATACCATTGTTTATAATGCTGATTCATTTAAAACCGGAACCGAAAGAAAGCTGGAAGATGTGCTGAAAAAACTGCCGGGAGTTGAGGTAAATGCTGATGGAGAAATTGAGGTTGAAGGTAAAAAAGTGAGCAAATTAATGGTAGAAGGTAAAGATTTCTTCGACGGTGATACAAAACTGGGCGTTAAAAACATCCCTGCTGATGCGATTGATAAAATTCAGGTTCTTAGAAATTATAACGAAATTGGCGCATTAAAAGGTTTAGAAAATGATCAGGATAATGTGGCCATGAATATTAAACTGAAAGAAGGTAAAAAGAACTTTTGGTTTGGAGATATGACTGCCGGAATTGGTGTTGGCGAACTGGACAGCCGTTACATCATCAACCCAAAACTGTTTTATTACAGCCCGAAGTACAGCATTAATTTAATTACTAATTTTAATAATATTGGAGAACTACCCCTTACGGCACAAGATTATTTTAAGTTTACCGGCGGCTTTAAAAATATGATGAAAAAAGGCGGAAGCAATTTTAATATTGCCTCGAACGATCTGGGAATTTCAATTTTGAGAAATAACCGCGCGAAAGAAATCGAAACCAAATTTGGAGCGACCAACTTTGCCTATTCCGCTTCAAAATCATGGAATATTAGTGGCTTTGGAATTCTTTCTACCTCAAAAACTGATCTTGAAACGAAATCGCAAACCACGATTTTAGATTCCGGAGATCAGCAGAAACGTGATGAATTAACGCATCAAAAAAATAATCTGGGACTTTTTAAGTTAAGTTCTACTTATAAGCCAAATGATAAATTTCAGTTTGATTATGATATCCTGACCAAATTATCAAAGCAGGAAGAAGATTCAGATTTACTGCGCGAATCTATTGTCGAGAATAAGTCTGATGCTGAAACTATTTTTACCAATAAAAAGCAAAATCCAACATCGATAAACCAAAATTTGAGTTTGTATTACACCCAAAGTGATAAAAATATTTTTGCTTTTGAGATGCAGCATTTGTATCAGGAAGAAAATCCATTTTATAACGCCAATTTACGAACACAGCCCTTTGTTTTGTCAGGTTATATTCCGGTTCAGGCAAATGAGCGAAATGATCTCAATCAGGATCGATTTGTAAAAACCAATAAACTCGATGCCAAACTCGATTATTATTATATGGTAACCCCTAAGAGCAACATCAACATTACTTTCGGGAACACGTATTCGCATCAGGATTTCAACTCTCATATTTTCCAGATGTTAGACAATGGTGATCGAAATGATTTAAACGATCCCGAAAATAACAATCAGGTCAGATACAATTTTAATGATACTTTTTTAGGGTTTCATTATAAAATTTTGACAGGAAAATTTACTCTGACCCCTGGTGTAAGCCTGCATTCGTATGCTATGACAAACGAGCAGTCAGGAACAGATTATTCTCAGAATTTCACGAAAATACTGCCCGATCTTTTTGCGTTATATCAAATTAAAAAATCAGAAACATTGACTTATAATTTCTCGTTGTCAAATGATTTTACAGATATTAATCAATTGGCGTCAGGCTATGTGTTGTCTGATTACAGTAGTTTGTTTCGCGGTAATCGTTTCTTAGAAAATGCAACTTCGCAAGTGCATTCACTACGTTATTTTAAATACAATATGTTCAATTTCGAAAACATTTTTGCCAATGCAACGTACACGAGAAAAGTAGATGCCATTAAAACCAAAGCCAAATTCACCGGAATTAATCAGGAGTCAAATCCTTATAATTCTAATTTGGCAGATGAAACTTTCTTCGGAGTGGGAAATTACGGCCGATCCTTTTTAAAGAATTACAAAGCCTCTTTAAATGCCAGTCTTAATTGGTCAAAATTCAACAATATTCAAAATGAAGTGTTAACCACTACCGAAAGTTTTGTACAGAGTTATACCGTAAAAGCATCAACCAACTATAAAAACTTTCCTAATATTGAATTCGGTTATAATGCTCTGATCAACAAATACAGCGGTTCAACGTATTATACAGACAAACCTTTTGCGAGATTAGATTACTATTTTCTGAATAGTTTTTCTTTTGTGTCAGAATACGAGTTTTACCATTATTATAATGGAAGTAAAGCGGTTAATAATGAATATGATTTTTTAAGTGCCAGTTTAATTTATCAAAAAAAGGATAGCAAATGGGAGTATAAAGTCGCAGCAACCAATATCCTAAACACCAGATATCTCAACGATGACAGTTTCTCACAGTTTTCTACCCGAGTTTCGCAATACACCGTACAGTCGCGTTACATCATTTTTTCGATGAAATATAATTTATAGTATTTGGAATGTTAAAACTTTAGGTTTTTGGTACTTCATTTTTTAAAAGAATAAAATATCTTTACGTAACTATTAATATCAAAATTTAAAAGCATGCGCAATTTTGTATGGAGTTTCTTAATGTTCTTTTGTTTCATATTCGTTTCTTTTTCTCAAACAAAAAGTATTGAAAAAGGTTCTTATGTGTCTACAGCCAAGGGGCAGAAAATCAAATTAAATTTATTAGAAGATAATAAGTATGAATTAGTTTTTTATTCTGGCGATTATAAAATAAAAGGCGATTCATTATTGTTTTTCCAAAATACAAAAACAGAAAATGCTTTTAATGTCGAATTCAAAAAAGATAAAAAAGCCAAAAAAATCAAGATTAAGTTTTTAGATCCGTCTTATTATGCCTTTTATTTAGGGACACAAAAGGATTCTGAACCGGTTCAATATCAAAAAGTTTCTGATATTAGAACAAAGGCAGATCCGGATTGGACCCATACAGATGTTGAATTTGAAATAGACCGCGCTGATTATCTCTATCTTGTTTATGAAGGATATGAAACAGAAAGCCAGCTTTCTAAATTTGCACTTCCAAAAGATGTTTCAGAAGTCACCGTGAAATATGAATTGGATGTTTTGGGAGATTTGAACATTTCCGGTTTTTTTGATAAGAATACAAATGAGCTTCGCGTGGCTGAACAAGCAGGAAAAAATCCGTTGGTTTTTGTGAACGAAAAGGACTTTAAACCTGAAAATAGTTCAAAAATTAAACCAATTGAAAGCGCAAAAATTTCAAATTGGACTTATCCCGGAAAAGAGGCTTTAGTTCAGGAAGACTTTGGTTCAGAAGTAACAGTTGATTCCGCTGCGGCTGTAGTAGATTACAATACACCAAAATTTGATTTTAAATTTAAAATTGAAAATACTCTTAAAACTGCGATTGCATCAACCAAAACTGCGAAAACTAAATATTTAGTCGTGTACAGTGACAGCAAAAAAACAGCAAAAACTGATTTTGATGCCGTCGTAAAAGATCTTGAAGTACAGGTTGGTTACTATATGTATGAAATGTACAATCCACAGTACGATGTATTCAATTATTATTTGGCTGCTGCCGATGATAAAAAATGGCTCAAAACAAATAAAATTTCAGATACACCAAGCGTTATTATAGTAAATGGCGACGGTGCTATTTTGGCTGCTGCCAAATCTACTTTGTTAGATAAAAAATCAGAGTTTACTTATTATGAGGAGTTTTATAAAAAACTGCAAAGAACAGATGCTCTTCTTTCATTTAATAAGCTGATAAAAAGTAAAAAAGTGGCAGACGCTGATTTGGTTCAGGCTTTCTATAAAGCATCAATTCTTGATATGCCTTATAATTATGATGCAGAATATGCTGTAGCAGAGGAGAAAGCTGCTGCCGATTTTGTAATGACAAAAAGTGTTTTAGATAAAAAGGAAGTGCTTCAGGCCTGGAAGAAATTAATAGAAACGCATCAAAAAGATACAAATCCCAATAAATATCTGGTGCAGGCAATTTTGAGGCAAATTAAAAATCAGGGTTTTTACAAGCAGTTTTTTAATGAAGACAGAGTATTTGATGATACCGATTTTCTGGCCATTGATTATTTGCTAAAACATTATGACGACGTACAAAAAATGAATGTGGAGGATGAAAATGGAGAAGCGCTTTCTTTACTGTTTGGTAATCTAAGCAGTGAAATTTCATCGGCTTTACAGGAAAACACTACTGTTTTATCAGAAAGTGGAAAAAACCCGAATAAGGATAAAACAATTGCCGTTTATAAAAAGCTGATTGCCGCAGAAAAGGGAAATTTTGACATCTACAAAAATTATTTTGTTTTTTTGAGCAGCGAAAGTGAAACCAGTACCGATGACACTGTGTACCTAAAAGAATTCAGCACTTATTTTGATACTTATTTGGCAGCTGAAAAAGGCAATGCAATTCAAAGATTAGACGATATGTTCTCGACAATTGATCCCGATATGGAATATACTTATAATGGATGGAACGGTTTTAAAGAATATCAATCAAACTTAAGCAACTCTGCGGCATGGGCAGTAGTTTTAAAACCGGCAAATGCATCATTTATAAAGCTAGCGATAAAGTGGTCAGAGTATAGTTTGATTGTCACTAAAAACAATCCGTATTATTTAGATACGTTGGCGCAGTTGTATTACAAAGATGGCCAAAAAGAAAAAGCAATCGAAACACAGACATTAGCCGTTAAATATTTAACCGAAGCCATTGAAGAAGAAACTGCTTTAGAAATAAAAGAGACATTGACCAAAATGCAAAACGGAACTTATTAAATAGTAAACCGGTTGTAAAATAAAAAAGCCAATTTCTATTTTTAGAAATTGGCTTTTTGTATGTTTAAGAATAAAGTAGTTGTCAAAATCTAACAATCTAATTCAGTCTAATAATCTAAATTTACAATCCAAAGGCGGCTTTTACTTTGTCAACAAAGTCAAGTTTTTCCCAGGTAAATAACTCTACAGTAACTGTTTTTACATTGCCGCCCGGAGCCGAAAAAGTTTTAGTAACTACTTCTGGTTTACGCCCCATGTGTCCGTAAGCAGCAGTTTCGCTGTAAATCGGATTTCTTAATTTCAAACGCTGTTCGATAAAATACGGACGCATATCAAAAATAGCTTCCACTTTTTTAGCGATTTCACCGTTTGTCAAATTTACTTTAGAAGTTCCGTAAGTATCAATAAAAATACCCATTGGTTGAGCTACTCCAATTGCGTAAGAAACCTGTACTAAGATTTCGTCAGCAACTCCTGCAGCAACTAAGTTTTTAGCAATATGACGTGTCGCGTAAGCAGCACTTCTATCAACTTTACTCGGATCTTTTCCAGAAAATGCACCACCACCGTGAGCTCCTTTTCCACCGTAAGTATCAACGATGATTTTTCTTCCTGTTAAACCAGTATCTCCGTGAGGTCCTCCAATTACGAATTTTCCTGTTGGGTTAATGTGGTAGTTAATTTTATCATTGAATAAATGAGCGTGAGCCGGATTTTTAGCAATGATTCTCGGAATCAAAATTTCAACAATGTCTTTTTTGATTTTAGCAAGCATGGTAGCTTCCTCATCAAAATCATCGTGTTGTGTCGAGATTACAATCGCATCAATACGAGTTGGTTTGTTATCGTCGCTATATTCTAACGTTACCTGCGATTTTGCATCAGGACGTAAGTAAGTAATTTCATTGTTTTCACGTCTTAAAATTGCTAATTCCTGCAATAATTTATGTGATAAATCAAGTGCCAATGGCATGTAATTTTCAGTTTCGTTAGTTGCGTAACCAAACATCATTCCTTGATCTCCAGCACCTTGCTCTTCTGGCTTAGCTCTGTCAACACCCTGATTGATATCAGCTGACTGTTCGTGAATTGCTGAAAGAATACCGCAAGAATTGGCTTCAAACATATACTCGCTTTTTGTATATCCGATTTTACGGATCACATCGCGCGCAATTTGCTGCACATCAAGATAGGTATTCGATTTTACTTCACCAGCCAAAATTACCTGACCAGTTGTAACTAAAGTTTCACATGCTACTTTTGAGTCAGCATCAAATGCCAAGAAGTTATCAATTAAAGCATCCGAAATTTGATCTGCAACTTTGTCTGGATGCCCTTCACTAACAGATTCTGACGTAAATAAATAAGCCATAATAATTTATTAAATTAACATTAAGCGAGGAAAATAATTGCTGAAAAATGGCTAAAGGAGAGTTCCTGCTTTAGCATTTTTTACTACTGAAATTAATTTTTCAGTATTCATAACGAACCGTTTCATTATGAAGAGGTTGCAATCAGTCCAAATTTTTCCTCTGTATTCGCGTGCAAAAGTACAAAACCATTTTGATTTGCAAATTAAAGTTCTGTTTTTTTTGATTTTATAAATAAAAATTTAACATAACATACTACATTGATAGGGTAATAGAAATTATTTTTGGTTTTTGTTTGGATGATTAAAAAATAGTTCGCACATTTGTCACATCAAAATAAAAGAAAAATGAAAGTAACAGTTTGCAATATGATGTCTTGTAAGATGCCGGAGCCTTCCGCAGAGACACTGTTGTAGTTTATTTTCAACCTACATATAGAACCTCTGCAATTTGCAGAGGTTTTTTTTTGCTCGTAATTGAAATAATACCGCAATCCTTTTTAAGCCAAAACAATATTTAATCAGAAAAAGAAATGAAAAAAAATGTACTAATCGCTTTAGGTCTTTTGACATTTTCAGGGACATATGCTCAGGAAAACAAAACAGAGCAAGATAGTTTAAAGAACAATGAATTATCAGAAGTTACCATTATTGGTTCCAGAAATAAGAACAGAGTAAAAACAGATGTGCCCGTTCCGGTTGATGTTTTTAATATTTCTGAAATAACAAAAGGAGCGCCTCAAACCAGTGTGACTCAGATTTTAAATTACGTAGCACCTTCTTTTACCAGTAATGCCACTTCTACTGCCGATGCTACAGACCACGTAGATCCTGCACAGTTACGAGGATTAGGGCCGGACCAGGTTTTAATTTTAGTAAATGGTAAACGCAGGCATACCAGTGCACTAGTCAATATAAATGGTTCTCCGGGAAGAGGTTCTGTAGGAACAGATTTAAACGCAATTCCGTCATTTGCAATTGAGAGAATAGAAGTTTTAAGAGACGGAGCAGCGGCGCAATATGGTTCTGATGCCATTGCAGGAGTTATTAATATAGTACTGAAAAAGAACGCTAATTATTTGTCCGGAGACATTCAATATGGTACCAATTTATCTTCGGGATCTAATAATTTTAAAGGTGGTGCCGACGGACAAACTCTTCAGGTCGATTTAAATTACGGAACATCTCTGGGTAAAGCAGGAAGCTTCCTGAATGTAACAGGAAGTGCTGTGACAAGACAAGCGACAAGCAGGGCAGGAATTAGAAACAATGCCATTTTTAATGCTTATAATGCCGTTGAAAACAGAGCAGCACAAAATGGCGTTGCAATTAACTCATTGTTTAGCAATATTAATACAACGCCAAATTCGGCTCAAATTCTAACTTCCTTAAAGCAATATGCACCGCAGGTAGGTTATTTTACGACTGCACAGCAAACTGCGATCTCTAATGCGACAACCCTTGCGCAGATGCAGACAGCCCTGAATTTTGATGTAACCAATAATGAATTGGCGTACAGAAGTCAGGAAAGAAGTAATTATAATATGAGCGTTGGCCAGTCTGAATTGGCTTCGGGACAAGCCTATTTTAATGCCAAATACCCCTTGACAGAAAATACTGCCTTGTATTCTTTTGGAGGAGTTTCATATAGAAATGGTAAGTCATATGCCTTTAACCGACTTCCGAACGGCTCAGGAACTTTCACGCAAGTGTATGATAACGGATTTTTGCCGGAAATTGAATCATCAATTTTAGATGCTTCTGCAGCTGTTGGAGTTACTACAAATGTTTTTGGTTTTGATACGGACTTAAGTACAAATCTGGGTACCAATTCTTTCAATTATGACATAAACAGCACAAGCAATGCTACTTTGGGAGTGAATTCACCTTCAAGTTTTGATGCCGGTAAAGTTTCTTTTTTGCAAAGCACAACCAATTTAGATTTTAGTAAAAAATACGATTTCCTGGCGGGTTTGAATGTGGCTTTTGGAGGAGAATTTAGATATGAAAATTACCAGATTTACCAAGGCGAAGAAGCTTCTTATGGTTTGTACGATGTAAACGGAAATTTAGTAACCGGAATTTTACCAAGCAATTCACCTTTAATCGTAACAGATTTTTTCGGAAATAAACGTGGAGCGGGAGCACAGGGATTTTCAGGTTTCCAGCCGTCAGATGCTAAAGAAAAAGACAGAAAAAGCGGCGCTGCTTATATTGATTTAGAATTAAACGCAACCGAAAACTGGTTGATTAACGGAGCAGCACGTTATGAAAATTATTCAGATTTTGGAAGTACAGTTACTTTTAAATTGGCTTCTCTTTTAAAACTGAACGACAATATCAATTGGAGAATTTCCGGACAAACCGGGTTTCGGGCGCCGTCATTGCAGCAGAAATATTTTGAAAGCAGCTCTACACAATTTATAAACGGAATTCCGTATCAGGTAGGTTATTTTACAAATGATTCTCAGGCGGCAAAAAGTATTGGCGTAGAAAATCTAACTCCTGAAAAATCTAAAAGTATCAGCACAGGATTTACATTCAAAATTCCTGAAGCCAACATAACAATTGCTACAGATGCTTATTTTACAAGAATAGACGACAGAGTGGTTTTATCAGGACAATATGCAAGACCAACAGACGCGCAGATCACTGGCGCAGCATCACAGGAACAAAGAGATGCGCTGACCTTGTTTCAGCAGGCATTTGATTTAAAAGGAGTAGAAAGGGCTTCGTTCTGGACTAACGGAATCAACTCTGAAACAAAAGGTGTCGACGTTGTGATTTCTCAAAAATATAATGTAATTCAGGATTTTACCATCAGAAATGATTTTGCCTTAAGTTACAATACCACTAAAAGAGTAGGCGATTTAAATGTACCGCAATCTATAATTGATGCTGGAGGAGAACCTTACAGATATTCGTTTTTTCCTGAATCAAGCCGTGTGTATTTAGAAGAAGCAATTCCGAAATTGAAAGCCAACCTGATGACCACTTTCAATATTAAAAAACTTGATATTTATTTGAGAAACAGTTATTTCGGAAAAGTGACAGATCCGGGAGCAACAGATGTAAACTTAGACGGATCATCTTCTGTATATGAACATCCGGAATACAGTGCAAAATTAGTAACCGATTTATCTTTAGGATATCAAATCAATGAACATTTTAGAGCAACAATCGGCTTTAATAATATAGGAGATGTGTACCCGGACAGAAATAATCCTTCGACACCGGCTTTCACAAACACAACGCCAACTTTGTCGCCTGCGCCAAGTACAGATTTAACCAATGCAAATCAGTTTGCTTATTCCAGAGCTGTTTCACAATTTGGATTAAACGGAAGATTTGGTTTTGCACGATTGAGCTTTAAATTCTAAATTTTGAAAGTTAGCCGCAGATTATTAGGATGAAACGAATTAGCATTGATTTTAATCATTGTAATCCTTTAATCTGTGGCTTTTTTTAAGATTGTAAATTTTTAAAAAGTTGATTATTAGTTGGTCATAAAAATTAAATTATAAATATTCATTTTTTATTTGGCAGTTCAATAAATAAATATTACATTTACTCTATCGAATTAGTCGAGTTTAAATAAACAGTTTAAATTTTAAGTAAAATGAAAACAATAGCAAGAAAAAATATGATGTGTTGTAGTATGATGCAAATGTGCATCCAACCTTGCTGTTGCCAAAAGTGAAAGATAAATCTTTGTTATAGTTAGTACTATAAGCCCTTTTGGTAGCCATCCGAAAGGGCTTTTTTTTATTTCAACATTTTAAATTTTAAATCATGAATACATTAGATATAAATACAATCGCATTTCAATACTTATTAAGAAACGATTCTCAAAAAAATAATAAATCTGAAGAACCAGCTAATGAAGCTGTAAAGTACAATCCGGAACACTACATAAAAGGTTCAAAATCTTTATTGTTCCAAATCTATAATCTTGAAGAAGAAGATCTTTACGTTTAGAAAAACATCAAATTTCAATAACAATTGAATTTCAAATTCAATAACAATATACTTATTAATACTATTAAAAAAAACGAAATCATGAGCACACAAAAATTTGCAACAAACGCATTACACGCAGGACACGATGTTACTAAAAATGGTGGAACAAGGGCAGTGCCAATTTACCAGACATCATCTTATGTTTTTAATAATTCAGACCATGCTGCCAATTTATTTGGTCTTGTCGAAGCCGGATTTATCTATACAAGATTAAACAACCCAACCAATGATGTTTTAGAACAACGGCTTGCGGCGCTTGAAGGCGGTATTGCGGCTGTTGTTACAGCATCAGGAGCGTCGGCAATTTCTACGACGCTGTTGACTTTGCTAAAAGCAGGTGATCATATTGTAGCTTCGAATAGTTTGTACGGCGGAACTTATAATTTACTAAAAGTGACTTTGCCTCGTTTAGGAATTACAACCACTTTCGTAGATCCTTCAAAACCGGAGAATTTTACAAAAGCAGCAAAAGAAAATACCAGAGCATTTTTCGCAGAATCGCTGGGGAATCCAAAACTGGATGTATTGGACCTGAAGGCAATTTCGGCAGAAGCCAAAAACTTCAAAGTGCCATTTATTGTAGACAATACTGTTGCTACTCCTTATTTATTAAACCCAATCGAGCACGGAGCGAATATTGTAATTCACTCGCTGACAAAATATATTTCAGGAAACGGGACTTCATTAGGAGGTGTTATTATTGATGCCGGAACTTTTGACTGGTCGAACGGAAAATTCCCTGAATTTACAGAGCCTTCTGCAGGATATCACGGATTAGTATATCACGAAGCGTTAGGAAATGCTGCTTTTATTGCAAAAGCAAGAATTGAAGGATTGCGTGATTTTGGCGCGGCTTTGAGTCCGTTTAATGCTTTTCAGATTATTCAGGGATTAGAAACGCTGCCAATCCGAATCAAAAAACACAGCGAAAATGCATTGGCTTTGGCTTCCTGGTTAGAGCAGCAAGATGAGGTAGTCTGGGTAAATTATCCGGGTTTAAAATCGAATAAATATTATGATTTAGCACAGCAATATCTCCCGGAAGGACAAAGCGGCGTGATTACTTTCGGACTAAAAGGAGGTTTCGAAGCCGCTAAAAAAGTAGTCGATGAAACCAAATTATTCTCGCTTCTGGCCAATATTGGCGACACAAAATCCTTGATTATTCATCCGGCAAGTACTACCCATCAGCAATTGTCTGATGACGAACAAATTGAAACAGGAGTTTCTAAAGATTTAATCCGACTTTCTGTTGGAATCGAGCATATCGAAGATTTAATTGCAGATCTTCAAACTGTTTTTGCCAGCGTTACACAGTCGCAATACAGTCTTAAAAATTAGGTTTTTTTGTTTTTTGTTTGAAAAATTGCCTTTAGTAATGTGGTGTTGCTAGAGGTGATTTTTTATGAAAAAACATCCAGCATAAAGTTTTGAACATATAAGTGATATAAGTTCATTTTAGTAGAGGCGCACCGCAGTGCGTCTAATTTGCGCACAGTTATCGAGGCGCACCGCAGTGTATCTTAAAATTGTAAACGTTGTAAATTAAGTGAGCTTGCAGCACTTATATCGTTAATAAATTAAAAATTAAAATTATGTCAAAGCTTAAAATAAATATTATCCTTTTCGGAATTGGAAACATAGGAAGCACGTTAATCAATCAGATTATCGAAAGTCAGGAGTTTTTTCTGGAAAGTAAAAATGTCGATTTTCATTTTCCGATAATCACCAATTCTACGGTTGCTTTTTTTGAAAAAGAAGGCGTGGGATATTCCTGGGAAACCAACTTTCTTGAATTGGCAGTTCCGTTTAAAGTGAAGGATATTATAGAATTCGCCAAAGAAAACGAATTCGAAAATCTTATTGCTGTAGATGCAACCGCGAGCGACGAACTTATTGAACATTACAATACGCTGATCCAGAATGGATTTAATATTGTGGCTGTGAATAAAAAAGCCAATACGCTGCCAATCGATTTATACAAAGAAATACGAGCGAATCTTAAAAAATACGACAAGGAGTTTTTGTATGAAACATCAGTAGATACTGGTTTTCCAGTCTTGCAGACGCTAAGAGATTTGTATTATTCAGGCGAAAAAATAACCAAAATCCGAGGCGTGTTTTCAGATAATCTGAGTTATGTTTTTAATCGCTTTTCTGCAGAAGAAAATTCGTTTTCATCTGTGCTTAAAGATGCAAGTCTTTTAGGATTGATGCGTTCTACATTTAAAGAAGATTTATCCGGAAACGATACAGCGAGAAAGCTGCTGATTTTAACAAGGGAAATTGGGAAGGACTTCGAATTATCTGACATAAAAATCGAATCTTTAATTACCGAAGAACATTTAGAAAAAAACGGCATTCTCAATAAAGAAGCTGTCGACAGATCTTTTAAAATTGCAAAAATTACCCAATCGGATAATCATGTTTTAAGATACGTGGGAGAATTTGATGTGCAGAAAAATACGTTAGAAGTAAAAGTAGTTTCTGAACCCATAACATCGGCCATTGGTCAATTAAAAGGCTCAGACACTATTTTTGAGATCTATACGCAGTCTTACGCGTCGGTGCCAATTGTAATCCAGAGCGGATCTGCGTGCAAGCAGGCGATTTCAAGAGGAATAATAACTGATATTTTGAAAATAGCAGACAAAATTAAAAACAAGGAAGCAGTGTGGCTTTAAGCGATTGAAATATGGGTTAGAATTGTTCTTTGAAAGATTGAAACAGGAGAGTTAGTTTGAGTTTTTATAAGTTTTTACGGGCAATTTGTTAAAAAAAATTTTTGTAAGATGTTTTTTAACGTTTAATTTGTGTTTTTTAGCGTTTTTTCGAATTAATTTGCTGAACCTCACTTGGATTGTTGGAAAAATTTTCGCACATTTGTAATACCAAAGACTACCAAAAAAATAAAACAAAGTATCATCTAATAATGTTATACCGCGTCGGATAAAATCATTGAGTAACGCTTTTATTCTTAACATCTAAGAAATTAGAAAAAAGTTAAAAGTATTCAGGAATTTAGAGAGGTATATAAAATGAAACAAATGCAGGAATTTTTTAAAATAGCAGATAAGTCACAAATGAATAAATCCTTACAGATGAACAAGATGTTCACTGTCGCACTTATTTGCGTACGCGTCTGTTGATACTAAAAGAATATATAAGTTTTAAACTTAAACCCTTTTGGTATTAAAATCCAAAAGGGTTTTTTTATTCCTTTTGGTGAACAAAAACAAAGAAGAAGAATTGATAAAAATTATAAAACACAAACTAACATAAACTTAAATAACATGAGCAGATTAAACTACTTAACAAGAACATTTTCTACATTGAAAAACTTGAGAGCAAAAAGAAACAATCCGCCGCCAACGGCAAATGAATTGATACACCCGAGATTCGGAATCAATGAAACAGATAAAACCGCTGAAAAAAAAGCACCAAGTTCTTTACTATTTTTGATGTATTCAAAAGAGAATGAAACACTTTTTATCTAAATCAAAAAGTATCCTAAAATAAGGTAAAACCTGCTTAATTTTACTGGGCAAATTGTTCGGTAATTTTTTGCGTACAATAGTTTTACATTGAATTATGTTTAAGAAATTAAGCAATCAGTTTAGATAAAATTTGCTTGTTTAAGAAATTAGTAGTTAATTTGCACCTTTAAGTTCAAAAACGTATTGAAATGTTATAAAGAAAGGACGAGGGATTAGACCCGATGAATCCTTAGCAACCCTTCGTTAATTCGAAGAAGGTGCTGCATTCTACCACGCCCAAACGTGGAAAGATAACAACAAGAATTTTTCTAGTTTCACTCTAGACTTTCTTTCTAATATTTCCACATACAAATCAAAAATAAAACGATTTGAAATTGGAAAATATACCAAGTCCCATTATAGTTCAAGATTTCATCACAGAAAGTGGTGCGCTTTATCCGTCGTTACCGTTAAGCTTTACGCTTTCTGGCTTGCCGCTGCATACTGCACCCATTATTTTGGTCAATCACGCTTTAACAGGAAATGCGCAGGTTACTGGCGAAAATGGCTGGTGGAATGATTTAATTGGAGAAGACAAAACCATAGATACTTCAAAATATACCGTTCTCGCTTTTAATGTTCCGGGAAACGGCGCTGATTCTTTTATAATCGAAAAGTATCAGGATTTTACAACCCGCGATATCGCCAGAATTTTTATCCTCGGACTTGCGTCTTTAGATATTCAGCAGGTTTATGCCATTATTGGAGGTTCTGTAGGCGGCGGGATTGCCTGGGAAATTTTGGCTTTGCAGCCTAATATCACAGAAAATCTGATTCCAATTGCAACCGACTGGAAATCGACCGACTGGATGATCGCCAATTGCTACCTGCAGGAGCAGATCCTCAACAATTCGTCTAAACCCATAGAAGATGCCCGCATACATGCGATGTTGTGTTACCGCTCTCCGGAATCATTCAAAGAAAAATTTCAGAGAACCATCAATCAGGAACTTTTGATTTTCAATATCGAAAGCTGGCTCGCGCATCACGGAGCAAAATTGCAGAAGAGATACCAATTGTCATCTTATAAATTGATGAATCAATTGCTTAAAACCATAGATATTACCAGAAATAGTGAAGATTTCGAAACGTTAATGTCGCAGACAAAGGCATCGATTCATATTATCGGAATCAACTCAGATTTGTTTTTTACGCCAAAAGAAAATCTGGAAACTTATAATGAATTAAAGAAGTTTAAAGACAATGTTTTTTACAGCGAAATAGATTCGGTTCACGGACATGACGCTTTTTTAATCGAGTACAAACAATTAGATCATTTACTTGCCGCTATTTTTAAGGCAGAAACAATAGAAAAATAAAATGAAAATATTAAAATTTGGAGGTAAATCGTTATCAAACGGAGAAGGACTAAACAAAGTCGTTTCAATCATTTTAGATAAAGTAAAGCAAGGCGAACAAATTGCCGTGGTCGTTTCGGCACGTGGCAATGCTACAGATGAATTAGAAGATATTTTAAGAATTGCTGCTAAAAACGGAAATTACAAACCGTTGCTGGAAAGCTTTAAAGCGTATCAAACCTCTGATTTTCCGGATGTTGATTTATCTGAAGAGTTTAATATTTTAGATAAACTTTTTGAAGGCGTTAGCCTGATTGGAGATTACAGCAACAAAATTAAAGATCAGATTTTGTCTAAAGGAGAATTGCTTTCGGCGAAATTATTGACTTCAATTTTAATAGAAAAAGGCATTCCTGCCAATTTTGTCGACACCAGAGAATTACTTAAAACCGATTCGAAATTTGGTGATGCACAGCCTTTAGAACAGCTTTCAAAGAAAAACGTCATCAATTATTTCAAGCTTCATAACGGCAATACGGTAAATATTGTTACCGGTTTTATTGGTTCAAACAACAACAATGACACAACAACTTTAGGAAGAAACGGAAGCAACTACACAGCTTCGTTAATTGCCAATTATTTAGATGCCGAAGAGCTTCAGAACTTTACGCACGTTGACGGAATTTATACGGCAAACCCTGATTTAGTTGCCGATGCTAAAAAAATCGAATATTTATCTTTTAATGAAGCGAATGAATTAGCAAATTTTGGCGCCACAATCCTGCACGCCAAAACGATTATTCCTTTGTTAGAAAAAAATATTCCGCTTCGTATTTTAAATACTTTCAATCACGAAAACCGTGGTACTTTGATTACTTCAGATACTGCGAAAGAAGGAATTAAAACACTTTCTGTTTTAGAAAATGTTTCGCTTGTCAATCTTGAAGGCCGCGGACTGCTTGGAAAAGCCGGAGTCGATGCCCGAATTTTTAAAGTTATGGGCGATCATAATATCAGCGTAAGCATTATTTCGCAAGGTTCTTCAGAAAGAGGAATCGGTCTTGTGGTAGCAACTGAAAAGGCGACAACGGCAATGGTAGAATTAGAGAAAGAGTTCGAAAATGACTTTTATTCTAAAGATGTAAATCAAATTACGGTGACGGATAATGTTTCTGTAATTTCGATTATTGGTCAGGATTTGAGCACGTTCCATAAACCGTACACGGCTTTAATCAAAAACAAAATAGTTCCAATTTTATTCAACAACACGGTTACGGGCAAAAACGTGAGTTTGGTAGTAAAAAAAGAAGAGCTGAACAAAGCGCTGAATGTAATTCACGGAGAAATTTTTGGAGTTTCTAAAAAGATAAACATCGCTATTTTCGGTCACGGATTAGTGGGCGGAACATTGATCAATCAAATTTTAGAATCGGCTTCAGCCATAGAAAAACGTAAAGATGTGAAGCTGAATGTTTTTGCAATTGCAAATTCTAAAAAATTACTGCTGAACAAAAATGGAGTAACTGCAGATTGGAAAAGCGACATTCAGACAAAAGGCGATGAATATACTATAAAAGATATTATTGATTATGCTAATGAGCACCATTTAGAGAACTTAATTGCGATTGACAATACAGCAAGTGCCACTTTCGTAGAAAACTATATTCCGCTTGTAGAAAGCAGTTTCGATTTGATTTCTTCAAATAAAGTAGCGAATACCTTGAGTTATGGTTTTTATAAAGAATTGAGAAAATCTTTAACAGAAAACCAAAAGAATTATTTGTACGAAACCAATGTTGGTGCAGGTCTGCCCTTAATTGATACGATAAAATTACTGCATCTTTCAGGCGAAAATATCACCAAAATAAAAGGAGTTTTCTCAGGAACATTGAGTTATTTATTCAATAATTTCTCTGCAAAAGACGCTCCGTTTAGTGAAATTTTAAAAGAAGCAATTGACAACGGATATACAGAACCGGATCCGCGTGAGGATTTATGCGGGAATGATGTGGGTCGAAAATTATTGATTTTGGCAAGAGAATTAGATTTACAAAATGAATTTGAAGAAATTGCTATTCAGAATCTTATTCCGGAACATTTGCGCGACGGAAATGTTACTGATTTCTTAACCAAATTAAAAGAATTTGACCCAATTTATGAAAAAGTAAAAGCCGATCAACAGCCCAACCACGTATTAAGATACATTGGAGAATTGTCTGGAGATTTGCAGAATGACAAAGGAATTTTGGAAGTAAAATTAGTTTCGGTGCCTTCAGATACAGCCTTAGGCGGACTGAAAGGTTCAGATTCTTTCTTCGAAATTTACACAGAATCTTACGGAGATCGTCCAATCGTTATTCAGGGAGCCGGTGCAGGTTCTGCAGTAACAGCAAGAGGCGTTTTTGGAGATATTTTGAGATTGTCTGATAAGGGTTAAGAATTTTAGAGTTTAGAGTTCAGATTTTAGATTTATGATTGTCTAAATCGATTCTGTTTGTCATTCCGACGAAGGAGGAATCCCCGCAAGTAACTCCACAACGAAAATCCAATCTTTGTCGATTCACGGGTGTGATTCTCCTCCGTCGAAATGACAAGATTGTGAAGAACAAAAAAAAACAGTTGATCCGCGTTTGAATATCCGCGTCATCAGCGTTCAATAAACAATAATACCATGAAAGTAACTTTAAACAGAGTAAACGATGCGTTTCATTTTAAACTAAAAAATGAAAGAGGTCATGTAGTTGATGTTGACAGCAGAGCCGAATTTGGCGGAAGCGATTTAGGCGCAAGTCCAATGGAATTAGTATTGATGGGAGTTGCCGGATGCAGTGCCATTGATATGATTTCGATTTTGAAGAAACAGCGTCAGGAAATAACTTCTTTTAACGCTGAGGTTGAAGGGCAGCGGGTTCAAATTGGCGAAGCAAAACCTTTTAAGGAAATTAATGTAGTTTTTCATTTAGAAGGCGAAATCAATCCTGAAAAAGCACAAAGGGCAGCACAACTTTCTTTCGAAAAATATTGCTCCGTTGCCAAAACAGTTGAACCAACAGCGACTATAAATTATAAAGTTGTCCTGAACAATGAAGCTTTGTAAATTAGATAATTAGTCAATTAGATAATTAGAAAATGCTCTGAATGAGTAATAAAAAATTGACTTGTTTTAGTTTGGATTTTAGTTTAGAAACCTAAAACCTGAAACTTGAAACAAAAAAAAACAAAATAACAACACAATGAACGATCAAGAATTTGGCTTTGAAACTTTAGCCATAAGAACACATTTAGAAAAATCACAATTTCAGGAACATTCAACCCCTTTATATTTATCATCAAGTTTTGTATTTGATGATGCAGAAGATATGAGGGCGTCTTTCACTGAAGAAAAAGTACGCAACATTTACTCTCGTTTCAGTAATCCTAATACAACGGAGTTTGTAGACAAAGTATGTGCTATGGAAGGTGCCGAAGCAGGTTACGCCTTTGCAACCGGAATGGCTGCCATATATTCTACTTTTGCGGCATTATTAGATTCTGGCGATCATATCGTGTCTGCGGGAAGCGTTTTTGGGTCGACCCATGCGTTGTTTATGACTTATTTTCCAAAGTGGAAAATCGAAACAACTTATTTTGACATCAATAAACCAGAGACAATCGAAAGTTTCATTAAGCCAAATACTAAAATTTTATACGCTGAAACACCAACGAATCCTGGTGTAGATGTGGTTGATTTAGAATTGCTGGGTACAATTGCAAAAAAGCACAATTTGATTTTAATAATTGACAATTGTTTTGCTACGCCTTACATTCAGCAGCCTATTAAATATGGGGCAGATTTGGTCATTCATTCAGCAACAAAATTAATGGATGGTCAAGGTCGCGTTTTGGGCGGCGTTGCCGTTGGAAATGCTGAGTTAATTCGTAAAATATACTTGTTTTCAAGAAATACAGGGCCTGCAATGTCGCCATTTAATGCCTGGGTTTTGTCAAAAAGTTTAGAAACGCTGTCAGTTCGTGTTGACAGACATTGCGAAAATGCTTTAAAAGTGGCCGAATTTTTAGAAAGCCACCCAAATGTTAATAGTGTAAAATATCCGTTTTTAAAATCACATCCAAAATATGAAGTTGCCAAAAAGCAAATGCTTCTGGGCGGGAATATTATTGCATTTGAAATTAAAGGCGGCATCGAAGCCGGAAGAAAATTTTTAGATAAAATTAAATTGTGTTCACTTTCTGCCAACATTGGAGATGTAAAAACTATTGTGACACATCCCGCCTCAACAACGCATAGTAAATTATCTGTTGAAGAAAAGTTAGCAGTTGGTATTACCGAAGGTTTAGTGCGCGTTTCTGTAGGTTTAGAAACCGTAAACGATGTAATTGCTGATTTAGATCAGGCGCTATCGTAGATAAATTTTAGATTTATACTTTAGATTATTATAAGAACGATTTTTAACTGTAAATTAAACGCAGTTAGAAATCGTTTTTTATTAAAAACCAATCGTGTATATACTTTAAAAAGAACTTTATGTATATTTATCTTTTGATGCAGTATCGAAATTTAATTTTATTTCCTATTTAAATTGATGGGCTAAGTAGAATATAATCTGATTCTGTGATTTTCTCGTATAAAAAGTCTATTTTTGCTGCGTAAAATATATAGTTTGTTGGTTTACCTCAGAAATCTACACTTTAAAATCTAAAATACATATACGTGCTTTCAAAGAAAACAAAATACGGAATTAAAGCTTTAACCTATTTAGCCAGACGCGAAAATAACGAACCAGTACAAATTGCTGAAATTGCCAAAAGCGAACATATTTCGATTAAATTCTTGGAAAGTATTTTATTGCTGCTTAGAAACTCCGGTTTTCTGGGTGCAAAAAAAGGAAAAGGCGGTGGTTATTATCTGATAAAAGATCCAAAAGATATCAGCATGGCCAAAGTATATCGTATTCTTGAAGGTCCAATTGCATTACTTCCATGTGCAAGTCATAATTTTTACGAAAGATGCGACGACTGCGACGACGAATCTACCTGCGCTGCGCGACGTTTAATGACAGAAGTAAGAGATAATACACTTAAAATTTTAGAAAGTAATTCGCTTGCGGATATTGCATTTTAAGAAAATTTCAAATGAGATAGGACTTATGTGTTTGGAGAAATCTAAAAAATCAATTTGTATCCCGCTAGAAAAAGCATAACTGCAATAGCATTTCTTAAAAATAAATCAGGCACTTTACCACTTAGCATACTTCCGATAAAAATTCCGGGAAGAGAACCTAAAAGCAATTGTCCCAATAAAATCAGATCTAAATTCCCCATTGATGCATGTCCAATTCCGGCAACAAGCGTCAGCGGAACGGCATGAGCGATTTCAGTACCCACCAAACGCGGTGTTGGTAAAATAGGGTACAAGAAAAATAAAGTAACCGTTCCTAAAGCTCCGGCACCAATAGAAGTTAATGTTACTGTTGCGCCCAATAAAACTCCAATTCCGATAGTCAGCATATTTTGAGTATGGCTTTCGCTATGAAATTTATCGCCGGCATGCTTTTGAGAATATTTTAAAAGTTTCTTTTTAAATAAAATGGCGATTGAAGTAAAAAGTAAAGCCCATCCTAAACTGTATTTAATTACTGCATTTACCGTAGAGATATCAGTTTTAATGCTATTGAGAATCCATAAAGTCAGTAATGCCGCCGGAACACTTCCTAATGTCAGCCAGCCTGTAATCGTCCAATTGATGTTTCCTTTTCTATGATGAACAAATACACCTCCCATTTTAGTAAACGCTGCATATAATAAATCAGTTCCAACTGCAGTGGTAGGAGGAATTCCAAAATACAATAAAATTGGAGTCATTAAAGAACCGCCGCCAACACCTGTTAATCCTACTACAAACCCCACCACTAAACCTGCAATTACAAGACCTATCTGAAAATCCATACAAAAAAAAATTTGGCGTAAAAATAACAACAATTTTACAATTATCCTATGGATGTGGTAGACTTTAAAATGCTATATTTGCAAACCAATATCATAAACAGTTTATTTTGTTGTAATACAGTACAATACAATTTTTAATGTAAAGCAGGTATTTTAGAAAAATATTTAAAAAAAAGCCATTTGCTTAAGATAAAGATAATTAGTGTTGTAAAATAAATAAATAATGTTTTGATATTTAGAAATAAATATTAATTTTGCGTAGTAATCTATTAAACCGATAGGGTAATAGATTTTGCAAACAAAAGCAATCCTGGGAGTATGGAAAAAGAATTGAAAATCAATAGTTATGATGTTAGGTCAGATGCATCAATAAAAGATAAATTATGGGTTATAATTCCTGTTGTTTTACTAGTAGGATTATTATCAACATTGATTTATAATCATTACGCTGATTTTTCTGTAGAAGGATTTGCTGCAGGATTCAATCAGGAGTTTTTAGTGTTTTTCGCCATTGGAGTTTTTGCTCAATTAGTAGATGGAACGTTAGGGATGGGTTACGGAGCAACTTCGACTTCATTTTTATTGGCTTATGGAGTACCGCCGGTTGTGAGCAGTACTGCGGTTCACGTATCAGAAATGTTTACAACGGGAGCATCAGCGCTTTCCCATCATAAATTCGGAAACATTAACAAGAAACTGGTAAAACATTTGTTGATTCCAGGAGTTTTAGGTTCAATAACAGGAGCTTATTTATTGTCTGATGTGATTAATGGAGATTTTATTAAGCCATTTATTGCAGTTTACATGATTATTTTGGCAGTTGTCATTATCAAAAAAGCACTGAAAAAAACCATTGTAAAAAAGAAAACTAAAAAATTGAGTGTTTTGGCAGCTTTTGGCGGTTTTATGGACTCAGTTGGCGGCGGAGGCTGGGGGCCAATTGTAACTTCAACATTATTAGGAAGAGGCAGAAATCCAAGGTATACAATAGGTTCAGTAAATGCAGCTGAGTTTGCGATTTCATTTGCGAGCGGTATTACTTTTATGCTTTTTGGAGGAATTCACGGTTGGCAGGTGATTATAGGATTGATTGCAGGAGGAGTAATTGCAGCGCCCATTGGAGCTTTTCTAGTAAATAAAATTAAAAGAAAACCAATGATGGTTGCAGTAGGAATCTTAATTATATTATTAAGTTTAAAAACATTATCTAAATTATTGTAATTGATTTTTTAGAAAGGAGAATAACATGAATGCAAAAGATATAGCAGTATTATTAGATATAACAAAAGATTTTTCGCTTGAAAAAACGTTGGTTTTTTTAGCAGAACAATATCCTGGAAAGGTGATTTTTTCTACTTCTTTTGGTCAGGAAGATCAGGTTATCACTGATTTTATTTCAAAAAGCAACACGGATATTACCATTTTTACATTAGATACAGGAAGGCTGTTTCAGGAAACGTATGATGTTTTTCATAAAACATTAAAAAAATACAAAAGACCAATTGAGGTTTATTTTCCGGAAGCAACAGCAGTGGAAAATTTATTAAAAGAAAAAGGTCCGAATAGTTTTTATGATTCGGTTGATAATAGAAAAGAATGTTGTTTCATCCGAAAAGTAGTTCCGTTACGAAAAGCTTTGGCAGGAAATTCAGTTTGGATTACAGGTTTAAGAGCGGAACAATCAGAAAACAGAAACGATTTGAATTTATTTGAATACGACGGAAACTTCGAAATCATCAAATTCAATCCATTATTAAAATGGACTTTAGAAGAAGTTGAAACCTACTTATCAGAAAATAATGTTCCTCAAAATGCATTGCACAAACAGGGTTTCGTAAGTATAGGATGCGCACCATGTACGAGAGCCATTTTCCCGGGAGAAGATATCAGAGCCGGAAGATGGTGGTGGGAGTCAAGCCATAAAGAATGCGGATTGCACAGCGCTAAGAAAGAGTAAAGAGCATAGAATAAAGAGAATAGAGGCAAGAGCCAAGAAGCAAGAGAATAGAATAAAACAATAGTTGAGAATTTTAGAGTCACCACAAACTTGAAACCTAAAACTTGAAACTTTTTTAAACAAAAAACAATGAGTTCAGTATTAAAAACAAACGCTTTAGAGAGTGAAGCAATATACATTTTCAGAGAAGTAATTTCGCAGTTTGATAAACCTGTTTTACTTTTTTCTGGCGGAAAAGATTCTATAACATTAGTGCGTTTGGCACAAAAAGCATTTTTCCCGGCAAAGATTCCGTTTCCTCTTTTGCACGTTGATACGGGACATAATTTTCCTGAAACTATTGCTTTCAGAGATAAATTGGTTGAAGAATTAGGATTAGAATTAATCGTTCGTAATGTTCAGGATGCTATTGATGAAGGAAAAGTGGTGGAAGAAACTGGAAAATACTCTAGTAGAAACAGCTTGCAGACGATTACACTTTTAGACGCAATTGAAGAATTTAAGTTTGATGCCTGTATTGGCGGCGCGCGTCGTGATGAAGAAAAGGCAAGAGCTAAAGAGCGTATTTTTTCAGTTCGTGATGATTTCGGTCAATGGGATGAAAAAAATCAACGTCCGGAATTGTTTGATATTTTGAACGGAAAAATCGAAAATGGTCAAAACGTTCGTGTTTTTCCAATTTCAAACTGGACAGAATTAGACGTTTGGAGTTATATCGAAAAAGAACACATCGAGATTCCATCCATCTATTTTTCACATAAAAGAAAAGTTTTTTTGAGAGACGGTTTAATCTGGTCCCATTCTCCTTATGTGTACCAAGAAGAAGACGAGCAAATCGAAGAAAGAATTGTTCGTTTTAGAACCGTTGGAGATATGAGTTGTACAGCCGCTGTTGAATCTTACGCAGCAACCATTCAGGAAGTTGTTGGAGAAATCAGAACTTCAACTATTTCTGAAAGAGGAGCCAGAATCGATGACAAACGTTCTGAAGCTGCAATGGAAAAAAGAAAACAACAAGGGTACTTTTAATTAATTCTTAATTGTGAATTGTAAATTATTAATGCAGTTCGGAATGTAATTAAAAACGAAATCAGAAAAACAAAAACAAACAGATTTAAATTTTAGTTCAGAAGCAACTTGAAACCTGAAACAAAAAATTAAACCTGAAACAAAAATATTAGAATGGAAGTTTTAAAAATAGCAACAGCAGGAAGTGTAGATGACGGAAAAAGTACTTTGATTGGAAGATTATTGTACGACACAAAATCATTGACTACAGATAAAATCGAAGCAATCGAAAAAAGCAGTAAACAAAAAGGTTATGATTATCTTGATTTTTCTTTGGCAACTGACGGATTAGTGGCAGAAAGAGAACAGGGAATCACTATTGACGTAGCGCATATTTATTTTTCTACTGCAAAGAAAAGTTACATCATTGCCGATACTCCGGGTCACGTAGAATATACTAGAAACATGGTTACAGGAGCTTCGACTTCTCAGGTTTCTATCATTTTAATTGATGCCAGAAAAGGCGTAATTGAGCAAACGTACCGTCACTTTTTCATCAATAATTTACTGAGAGTAAAAGAGGTAATTGTGGCGATTAATAAAATGGATTTAGTTGATTATTCTGAAGACGTTTACAACAAAATCAAAGCCGATTTTCAGGCATTGAATGCGAAAAGTACATTTAAAGAGCAAAACGTAAGTTACATTCCGTTAAGCGCTATTAACGGCGGAAACGTAGTGGATCAATCAAAAAATATGCCTTGGTATACAGGTCAAACTGTATTGGAACATTTAGAAGGACTGCATTCTTCAGATGTTTTTGAAGCAGGAAAAGCACGTTTTCCGGTTCAAACGGTTATTCGTCCAAAAACAGAAGAGTACCACGATTTTAGAGGTTATGCCGGAAAATTATACGGAAACTCCATTAAAGTTGGAGATGCCGTTACCGTTCTTCCTTCTTTAACCGAATCAAAAGTATCAAAAATTCACTTTTTCGATAAAACATTTGATGAAGCCGTTGCAGGTTCTTCGATCACAATCGAATTAGAAAATGACATCAATGTGACAAGAGGCGATATGATTGTAAAATCATCAGAACTTCCAAAAATTGAAAAAGAAATCACCACAACAGTTTGTTGGATGGACAGCAAAAAACTGGTTGCAGGTACAAAATATATCGTACAACACAACACCAATTCGGTTTTAGCAAAAGTAGAAAGTATCAAAAATACAATCTCAACAGATTATTCAGGAACAAAAGAAGCATCGCAATTGGCGATTAACGAAATTGGAGAAGTAACCATCAAATTAAGCAAGCCTTTATATTTTGATGCCTATAACGAAAATAAATCAAACGGAGCCTTCATCTTAATTGATACCGCAACGAACACAACAGCAGGAGTAGGATTCATTAGATAGTTTTCACTGCTGTAAGCAATAAGCTTTAGGCTGGAAGCTTTTAGCAAAAAATGTATAACACGGTACGCAAGAAAGCCTACAGCTTATTGCCTAAAGCCTAAAGCATTAAAGAAAAATGGAAAGTTTTAGAACAGAAATAGAAAATCCGATAGTTCAGAAAGAGATTATCGATTTAGAAAAAAAGATTCATTTATTCCGTGGAGGAAAAATTGATGATGAGCGTTTTCGTAGTCTTCGTTTAGCGCGCGGCATTTACGGGCAACGTCAGGAAGGCGTTCAAATGATTCGTATTAAGTTGCCTTATGGTAAAGTTACCAGCGAGCAATTGGTACGTATTACTAAAGTTTCGGATGAATATTCTACAGGACGTTTGCACATTACAACGCGTCAGGATATTCAGATTCACTATGTAAGTTTAGACAGAACACCGGAACTTTGGGCAAATTTGGCTAAAGACGATGTTACCCTGCGTGAAGCTTGTGGAAACACCGTTCGAAATATTACAGGAAGTGAATTAGCAGGTGTAGATGTAAACGAACCATTTGATGTTTCGCCTTATGCACACGCTTTATTTCAATATTTATTGAGAAATCCTATTTGTCAGGAAATGGGACGTAAATTCAAAATTTCGTTCTCATCATCTGATGAAGATACCGCTTTGAGTTATTTGCACGATTTAGGATTTATTCCGAAAATCGTTGACGGACAACGCGGATTCAAAATCATGTTTGGTGGAGGTTTAGGCTCTCAGCCAGCTCATGCAGAATTGCTTTCAGAGTTTGTTCCGGCAAACGAAATCATTCCAACAGCAGAAGGAATCATCCGTATTTTTGACCGATACGGCGAGCGTGCAAAAAGAATGAAAGCGCGTATGAAATTCTTAATCAAAGAAATGGGAAGAGATGTTTTCCTTGATTTGGTTGAAAAAGAGAAAAAAGCAATCGCTTTTGAAACCTACGAAATTGATACAACTGCCTTTGACGGACCAATTGCTGAACCTTTATTAGCGGTTCCGCAAGTTACAATTGAAGATACTGCAGCTTATGAAGCGTGGAAAAAATCAAATGTAATTGCTCAAAAACAAGCTGGTTATTATGCTATCGGAATCAAAGTTTTATTAGGAGATTTTTATACCGATAAAGCCAGATTATTAGCCGCTTTGATTAAAAATTACGGAGCCAATGAATTGCGTTTTTCATTGCGTCAAAATATTGTAATACGTCACATAAAAGAAGAAAATTTAACTTTCTTTTATCAGGAATTAGCCAAACTGGACTTTGTTCATTTAGGTTATAATTCTACGGCAGATATTACAGCTTGTCCCGGTACAGATACTTGTAATTTGGGGATTGCAAGTAGTACCGGAATTGCAGAGGAATTAGAGAAAGTGTTAAATGCGGAATATCCACAGTACCTAAACAATCAGGAAATTGAAATCAAAATTTCGGGATGTATGAATGCCTGCGGACAGCATAATATGTCGGCCATTGGTTTTCAGGGAATGTCGATCAATTCAGGAAAATTAGTAGCTCCGGCATTGCAGGTTTTATTAGGTGGAGGAAGATTAGGAAATGGTTCAGGACGTTTTGCTGATAAAGTAATTAAAATTCCGAGCAGAAGAGGACCAGATGCATTGCGTACGATCTTAAACGATTTTGATGCCAATGCAAACGGAGAAAAATTCCTAAACTATTACGATTTAAAAGGAGAGAAATATTTCTATGAAATTTTGAAACCTTTCGCAGACGTAACCAATTTAACAGAAGCTGATTTCATCGATTGGGGAAATGCAGACAATTACGTAAAAGCAGTTGGAGTAGGAGAATGTGCTGGTGTTGTGATCGATTTAGTAGCGACTTTATTATTAGAAGCCAAAGATAAATTAACATTTGCACAAGAATCTTTTGACGAAGGAAAATGGTCAGATGCAATTTATCACGCTTACGCCGGATTTGTAAACGGAGCAAAAGCATTGTTGCTTTCTGAAAATGAAAAAACAAACAATCACGCCGGAATTGTTGACTTATTCGATACTGTTTTCATTACAACCAGTAAAATTGGATTGCCGACAACTTTCAGAGAATTGGTATATCAAATCAATCAAAATGAACCTTCAGAAGCCTTTGCAAAACAATACATTCAGGAAGGAATAGCATTTTTTGCTATAATCGAAAAATACAGAGCTCAAGAATTAGCAAATGCTTAATATAAAACCCAAAGTAACTTTAGTCGGTGCAGGTCCGGGCGATCCTGATTTACTTACACTCAAAGCTGTAAAAGCATTGGCTGAAGCAAATGTGGTTTTATACGACGCCTTGGCCAATGAAGAAATTCTGGATTATGCACCCAAAACTGCGATTAGAATTTTTGTTGGAAAAAGAATCGGAAATCATGCTTATACGCAGGATCAGATCAATCAATTAATTGTTGATAACGCTTTGACTTACGGAAATGCAGTTCGCTTAAAAGGCGGGGATCCGTTTATTTTTGGAAGAGGAAGCGAAGAAATTGAATTTGCAGAAAGTTTCGGAATTGAAACAGTCGTAATTCCTGGAATTTCATCTGTAGTTGCCGTGCCTGCAAGTCAGGGAATTTCGGTTACAAAAAGAGGCGTTTCAGAAAGCTTTTGGGCGATTACCGGAACAACTTCTGACAGAAAATTATCTGCAGATGTAGCGCTGGCCGCACAATCGTCTGCAACCGTTGTAATTTTAATGGGAATGCACAAACTGCCTCAAATCATCGATTTGTTCAAAAAAGAAAATAAAGGCAATTTACCTGTTGCCATCATTCAAAACGGAACAACAGCTGAAGAGAAAGTGGGAGTTGGAACAGTAGATTCAATTCTAAATATTGTAAAAGAAAAACAATTGGGTTCACCAGCGATTATTGTTCTAGGAGAAGTTGTCAGAGAAAGCAATAAACTAAAAGGATTTTACGAAGAATTTTTATCAAAAGAAATCATTCGTTAAATGTCAGTCAGGAACATCTGATAGTTTCCGATTTTGTAACGTCGGGTTTAAACCCGATGTTTGTATAGATAATTGTTCCGTTAGGAACTATAGATTGGTAACATGGAACAAAATGAATTATATCCAATATTCTTAAAACTTCACAATCTGAATGTGTTGATTGTGGGTGGAGGAAATGTCGGATTAGAGAAACTTTCTTTTTTGCTCAAGTCGAGTCCAAATGCAAATGTTGAGGTCGTAGCGCCCGATTTTCATTTAGAGATTAAAGTTTTGGCAGAAAATCATCCCTCAATTAAATTGACGGAAGCGAAGTTCAAAAAGAAAATGCTCAAAAAACGCCATATGGTAATTGCTTGTACTGATGATTTAGAAGTCAACAAAAGAGTATACGATTTATCCCGAAAGCGTTATTTGATTTGCAATATTGCCGATACGCCTGATTTATGTGATTATTATTTAGGCGGAATCGTAACGAAAGGAAATGTAAAAATCGCCATTTCGACCAACGGAAAATCACCAACAACTGCTAAAAGGTTAAGAGAATTTTTCGAAGAAGTTATTCCGGAAGACATCAATCAGATGGTAGAAAACTTAAACGAATACCGAAAAACCCTAAAAGGCGATTTTGAAGAAAAGGTTAAGAGAATGAATGAGATAACCAATTCGTTAAAAAAATAAAGAATAACAAAAGTCCAGAAGGGACGAATTATATTGTAGCGTCGTCCCGAAGCTTCGGGATTAACCCGATGGGAAATTACCAAAAGAAATGAATGATAAAAATCATTGAAATTAGAATAAATTATTCGTTTCTTTGCACTATTAAGAATGATTATAAACAACAACCATAATGATTAAAACAGATATACTTATAATTGGAGCAGGACCAACAGGTTTATTTGCCGTTTTCGAGGCAGGATTATTAAAATTAAAATGTCATATTTTAGACGCTTTGCCACAAGCAGGAGGACAATTATCAGAATTGTATCCAAAAAAACCTATTTATGATATTCCTGGTTTCCCTGAAGTTTTAGCCGGAGATTTAATTGATAACTTACAAGAACAAATCAAACAGTTTGAGCCAGGTTATACATTAGGAGAAAGAGCCGAAACCATCGACAAACAAGAAGACGGAAGTTTCATTGTAACCTCAAATAAAGGAACTAAATTTCACGCGCCGGTTATTGCAATCGCTGGAGGTTTAGGAAGTTTTGAGCCACGCAAGCCTCTTATAGAAGATATTGAGTTTTATGAAGATAAAGGAGTAAAATACTTCATCAAAAATCCGGAGAAATTCAGAGACAAAAGAGTTGTAATTGCAGGAGGAGGAGATTCAGCTTTAGACTGGAGTATCTTTTTGGCAAATGTAGCTTCAGAAGTAACTTTGATTCACAGGAGAAATGAATTTAGAGGAGCTCTTGATTCTGTAGAAAAAGTACAGGAATTAAAAACGTCTGGAAAAATAAAATTAATCACACCAGCAGAAGTAATCGGAATTAACGGAGCTGAACACGTTGAATCATTAGATATCGAAGAAAACGGAGCACACCGTAAAATCGAAACCGATTTCTTTATTCCACTTTTCGGATTAACACCAAAATTAGGTCCAATTGGAGACTGGGGACTAGAAATCGAGAAAAACGCTATCAAGGTAAACAACGCCTTAGATTACCAAACCAATATTCCTGGAATCTTCGCTATTGGAGATATTAATACATATCCGGGAAAATTAAAATTAATCCTTTGCGGATTCCACGAAGCGACATTAATGTGTCAGGCTGCTTACGGAATCATCAATCCGGGTAAAAAATACGTTTTAAAATATACAACAGTTTCTGGTGTAGACGGTTTCGACGGAACACGTAAAGAAGCGCCGAAGGCAGTTGTGAAAGCAATTCTCTAAGAGTCTAAGTTGCTAAGGGACTAAGATTCTAAGATTTTATATATAAGCTCAAACTTGTAATCAAGTTTGGGCTTTTTTTAAGCTTAGACCTTTAGAACCTTAGCATCTCAGAACCTAAAAAAACGTATCTTTGTGCTATATAAATTTTGATTATCATGAATTTAGAAGCTAGAAAATATCAGTTTATTCAAGAATTGGTTAAGGTCGATGATGAGAGCGTTTTAGAAAAATTGGAGCTGGTTTTGAAAGCAAATCAAGGAGATTGGTCTGATGAATTATCAGAATCGGAACAAACGGAAATTCAAATAGGATTGGATCAAGCGGAAAAAGGCGAATTTACAAGTCATGAAGATGTTATGAAAAGGTTTTCAAAATGGCATTAAAATTTATTTGGACTTCACAAGCTGTAAAAGGTTTTAATAAGGTTATTGATTATTTAGAAGCAAAATGGACGGCAAAAGAAATTTTAAACTTAGAAAATAAAATCCAATAGGTTATCAATCAAATTAATCTTAATCCGGAACAATTTCCAAAATCTAAAAAGCGCGAATCTCTATATAAAGCAATTGTAGATAAAAATAATTATTTAGTTTACAAATTAAATAAAGAGTCTGAAGTTGTTGAAATAATCAACTTTAGAGGAACAAAGCAGAGACCTAAACATTAGCTTTATTTAACCTTAGAAATCTAGAACCTCAGAATCTTAGCCCCTCAGAACCTTCCAAAAAAAAAACTTGCAAGTCGCAAGGCTATTTCATACCTTTGCACTGTTCTTAAAATTATTGTCAGTTATCACGAAAGGCGGAGGGATAGACCCAATGAAACCTTAGCAACCCTTTATCATAAAGAAGGTGCTAAATTCTACTTTACACTAATTCATAGTATTAAAGATAGATAACACAAATACATAAAGTATTTCTCAAAACTCTTCCTGACAACCATACAATATTATTTTACTGAATTCAGTATCATGAGCGAATCATTGGCGCATTTATGCCAACATCGTTCCCGCTTTTCGTTGCAATCTTTTACTTTTTAAAGAAAAAAGCAAAAGGATTTCCACTTCAATCGGGGCTAATTAGCCGGCAATAGTGAATTTTTGGAATTAATGTGAATCAAAACGCGTGTCCTAACAGGTTTCCAAAACCTGTTAGGTATGTTTTTAATAATAGAATAAAAAACTTAGCATCTTAGAACCTTAGTATCTCAGAAGCTAAAAGAAAAAAGACATGGCAATAACAATTCAGGAAGCAATAAAAAAAAATATCCTAATCCTTGACGGAGCAATGGGAACAATGTTGCAGCGCTATAATTTCTCAGAAGAAGATTTCAGAGGAGAGCGTTTCAAAGATTTTCCACATCCGTTAAAAGGAAACAACGATTTACTATCCTTAACACAACCACAAGCGATTCGCGATGTACACGCTGCGTATTATGAAGCCGGTGCAGACATTGTAGAAACCAATACCTTCTCAGGAACAACAATTGGTATGGCCGATTATTTTCTGGAAGATCTGGTTTACGAATTAAACTACGAATCGGCAAAATTGGCCAGAGAAGTAGCCGATGAATTTACCTCCAAAAATCCGGAGAAACCACGTTTCGTAGCAGGATCAATAGGACCGACAAACAGAACGGCAAGTATGTCGCCAGATGTAAACGATCCGGGTTACAGAGCCGTAACGTTTGATGATTTGCGTATTGCCTACAAACAACAAGTGGAAGCGTTAATGGATGGAGGATGCGATTTACTTTTGGTAGAAACTATTTTCGATACTTTAAATGCCAAAGCAGCACTTTTTGCAATCGAAGAAGTAAAAGACGAACGTAATCTTGATATTCCAATCATGGTTTCAGGAACGATTACCGATGCTTCAGGAAGAACACTTTCCGGGCAGACTGTTGAAGCATTTTTGATTTCAGTTTCGCATATTCCGCTATTGAGTGTAGGATTCAATTGTGCTCTTGGAGCCGATTTGCTGAAACCGTATTTAAAAACATTAGCGCAGCATACAAGTTTTAATGTTTCAGCACATCCAAACGCAGGTTTGCCAAACGCATTCGGACAATATGACGAGACGCCGGAACAAACTCAGGCTTTTATCAAAGAATATTTAGATGATAATTTAATCAACATCATCGGTGGTTGTTGCGGAACAACTCCGGATCATATTCGATTAATTGCTGAAGTAGCGAAGGATTATAAGCCGAGAGTGGCGCCGGTATTGGCTTAAAATGTATTGAATGAAAAATGTAAAAATTAAATCGATATTTAATTTTAGAGTATTTCTAATACCTGGATTAATCGTTTTTTTCTTAATTGTTGCTTTAGTCGGGTCTTTTTTTGAATTGATAAAATTAAATGCAGGCGAAACAGATTTAAAAGAAATTTGGTTACCCATAATTGCAAGTATTTTGCTAATCCTTATTTTTTTGCATGAGTTTAAAAATAAAATAATTAATGTAAAAATTGAAAATGATACTATCGAAAAAAGAACTTTTTTAGGATATAAAAAGACTTTTAATTTTAAAGATTTTGATGGTTTTGAACTTAGAATAGAGAAAGGTAAAGTCGGAAGTTATGAGTATTTGTATTTAATGAAAAACAATAAGCCAATTATTACGATAGCACAGACATACCTAGAAAATTACCATGAATTAAAAAATATGGTTTCTAAAAAATCTAAAGATTTAGGCTATGGTAGGTATGGATTATTAAGTGAAATTAAAGATTTGTTGACATTAAATTGAATGCTTTACAGGCTTTAAAAGTTCCGGAGGAACGAAATGTTGGTAGCAACGGAATTTATTCCGTTGAAAATTATAAACGACACAAAACAGAGTTCGGTAGGAACGAAATATAAAATGGGCTCAAAGATTAGAAAAATTTATTTCAAAAGCGATAATTAAAATCGTGAAAATATAAATCATCTTTTGAAACCGAGTGTGCGTGAGGGATAGAAGTGGATAGCCCACAGCCTGACGAAGGAAGTGCGAGGACTAGGAACGGATAGCCCGACCCGGAGGGACACGCCCAAAATAAGATTATAAAGATAAAAGGCCTTAAAACCTTATAAAAATAGAATTGAAAAACTCAGAATCTAAGCAACTTAGAATCTTAGTAACTTAAAAAGAAAATGGCAGAAAAAAGAAGAGACCTTGTATTAGCAGGATTAGAACCGTTGATTATTACGCCCGAAAGTGTTTTTGTAAACATTGGCGAGCGTACGAATGTAACGGGTTCGCGAAAATTCCTTCGTTTAATCAAGGAAGAGAAATATGACGAGGCACTTGATATTGCAAGACAGCAGGTAGAAGGCGGCGCGCAGATCATCGATATTAATATGGATGAAGGAATGCTGGATGGGGTTCAGGCAATGACAAAATTCCTGAATTTAATTGCATCAGAACCGGATATTTCGAGAGTGCCGATTATGATCGACAGTTCGAAATGGGAAATCATCGAAGCGGGTCTTAAAGTAGTACAAGGAAAAAGTGTTGTAAACTCGATTTCTTTGAAAGAAGGCGAAGAAGCCTTTATTCATCATGCCAAATTAATAAAAAGATACGGAGCTGCTGCGATTATCATGGCTTTTGACGAAGTGGGTCAGGCGGATAATTTTGAACGTAGAGTCGAAATTTGCCAGCGTTCGTATGATATTTTGGTTAACAAAGTTGGTTTTCCTCCACAGGATATCATTTTCGATTTGAATATTTTTCCGGTTGCAACTGGAATGGATGAGCATCGTTTGAATGCTTTGGACTTTTTTAGAGGTACAAAATGGGTTCGCGAAAACCTGCCGCACGCACATATTAGCGGTGGTGTAAGTAATGTTTCTTTTTCTTTTAGAGGAAACGATCACGTTCGTGAAGCGATGCACTCGGTGTTTTTATACCACGCGATTCAAAACGGAATGACGATGGGAATCGTGAATCCGGAGATGCTTTCGATTTACGATGATATTCCGAAAGATTTATTGGAACATGTTGAAGATGTAATCTTGAACAGGCGTGACGATGCAACAGAACGACTCTTAGATTTTGCTGAAAACGTAAAAGGCGAAGTAAAGTCAGATGAAAAAGCAATTCAGGAATGGCGTTTAGGAACGGTTCAGGAGAGAATTACGCACTCATTAGTAAAAGGGGTTGACGCTTTTATTGAAGAAGATGTCGAAGAAGCTCGTTTGGCAGCTGTAAAACCAATTGAAGTTATCGAAATCAATTTGATGACGGGAATGAACGTGGTTGGAGATTTATTCGGAAGCGGCAAAATGTTCCTGCCTCAGGTAGTAAAATCAGCGCGTGTAATGAAAAAAGCCGTTGCGTATTTGTTGCCTTTCATAGATGCGCAAAAACGCCCCCCAGCCCCCGAAGGGGGAGTTAAAACCTCACAACATTGGGAAACTGCAAATCCGATGAATTATGGATTGTTGAAGCAGTTTTCTTTGGATATGAGAAATAAACCTACTGAAACTGAAAAGATTTTATGGGAACAATTAAGTGGAAAACAATTAGAAGGGTATAAATTTAGGAGACAACATATTATAGGTGATTATATTGCTGATTTTGTGTGTTTAAAAGAACGTATTATAATTGAAGTCGATGGCTTAATTCATCAGCTGCCTGAAAATTTGATAAGCGATTTAGAAAGAACTAAGTGGTTGAATGAGCAAGGATTTCAAGTATTAAGATTTACAAACACAGAAGTTTTAACTGGATTAGAAAAAGTTTTAGCTACTATTAAAGATGCATTAGAAGCTCCCCCTTCGGGGGCGGGGGGGGCAGGAAAGATACTAATTGCAACCGTAAAAGGCGACGTTCACGATATTGGTAAAAATATTGTTTCGGTGGTTTTGGCTTGTAACAATTACGAGATTGTAGATCTTGGTGTTATGGTGCCTCCGGAAAAAATTATTGCGGCTGCGATTGAACATAATGTTGACATTATTGGTTTAAGCGGACTGATCACTCCTTCGCTTGACGAAATGGTGTATTTGGCAAAAGAATTAGACAAACAAGGAATTAAAATTCCGATTATGATTGGCGGGGCAACGACTTCGCGCGCGCATACTGCCGTGAAAATCGCTCCGCAATATAGAGAAACTGTAATTCACGTAAACGATGCTTCGCGTGCCGTTACCGTTGCAGGAAATCTCTTAGACCATAACCGAAAAATATATGCAAGCGACATTCGTGCAGAATATGATGCGTTTAGAGAAACATTTTTGAATCGCTCGAGAGATAAAAACTTCCTGACGATTGAGCAGGCACGTAAAAATAAATTGCAACTGGATTGGGCTGAATATACGCCGACCCAACCAAAAGTAATAGGCAAGCAAATCGTTGAAGTTGATCTTGATGTTTTGGTTCCGTATATCGACTGGACGCCATTTTTTAGAACGTGGGAATTGTTCGGGAAATATCCGGCAATTTTGACAGATGAGGTAGTGGGAGAGCAGGCGACCTCGGTTTTTGCAGATGCTCAGGAAATGCTGAAAGTAATTTTGGCTGAGAAAAAATTGACTGCAAAAGGTATTTACGGCATTTTTCCGGCAAATCAAATTGATGATGACGATATTGAATTGCGTGATGAAAACGGAAAAGTTTTAGAGAAATTCTTAACGCTTCGTCAACAGTCACAAAAAACAAAAGGCGCTCCAAACATTGCGTTATCGGATTTTATTTTGCCAAAGGATTCTGGAATTACAGATTATATGGGCGCTTTTTGTGTAACCACCGGTTTTGGTGTTGACGAATGGGCAGCCGAATTTGAAAAAGATTTAGATGATTATAATTCGATTATGGTTAAAGCATTAGCGGATCGTTTTGCTGAGGCTTTCGCCGAATACCTGCACGAAAAAGTGCGTCAGGAATTCTGGGGTTATGATCCTGAAGAATCACTTTCGACAGAAGATTTGATCGAGGAAAATTATAAAGGAATTCGTCCTGCACCAGGATATCCGGCTTGTCCGGATCATTTGGAAAAACCAACGATTTGGAAACTTTTAAACGTAGCCGAAGAAATTGGAGTTACGTTGACGGAAAGTATGGCAATGTGGCCGGCTTCATCAGTCTCTGGATATTATTTCGGAAATCCGAAAAGCAAATATTTCGGACTCGGAAAAATAAAAGAAGATCAGGTGGTAGATTACGCCAAACGACGCAGCGTTCCAACAGATTACGCAATGAAATGGTTAAACCCTAATATAGCAGACTAAATAGTCATAAAGTCAAAAGTCTTAAAGTCTTAAAGGACGGGACTTTCGACATTCGACATTCAAACTTTAAGACTTAAAATGAAAGTAACAGAACATATAGAAAACGCCAAAGGAAATACATTATTCTCATTTGAACTTATTCCGCCTCAAAAGGGTAAAAGCATTCAGGAATTATACGATAATATCGATCCGTTAATGGAGTTTAAACCACCATTTATTGATGTTACGACTTCTCGCGAAGAGTATATTTATATAGATAAAGGCAATGGACTTTTAGACAAAAAACTGACTCGTATGCGTCCGGGAACGCTTGGAATCTGCGCTTCTATAAAACATAAATATAATGTCGATACCGTACCGCATTTGCTTTGCGGCGGCTTTACGCAGGAAGAAACAGAATACATGCTGGTTGATTGCCAGTATCTGGGAATCAACAATGTGATGGCGCTTCGCGGTGATGCTATGAAAGACGAGCAATCTTTTGTTCCTAAATTAGGAGGTAATCATTTTGCTATAGATTTGGTACGACAAATCAACGATTTAAATTGCGGTAAATACCTGCATGAAGTGATGGATGTCGACAATAAAGCTGATTTTTGTATTGGCGTTGCCGGATATCCGGAGAAGCATTTAGAATCACCTTCGTTACAATCAGACTTAAAAAGATTGAAAGAAAAAGTAGATGCCGGCGCTGACTATGTGGTGACGCAGATGTTTTTTGACAATTCGAAATATTTTGCCTTTGTAAATAAAGCACGGGAAATGGGAATTACCATACCGATTATTCCGGGAATAAAACCAATCGCTGTTCAAAGACATTTACAAATTCTGCCGCAGATTTTCAGAATAGACCTGCCGGAAGATTTAATTGATGCTGTATATAAATGTAAAAATAATGCTGAAATCAAACAAGTCGGAATTGAATGGGCGATTCAGCAGTCTCTTGAGTTAAAAGCAGCCGGAGTTCCGGTTTTACATTATTATTCAATGGGAAAATCGGAGAATATTCGCCAGATTGCCAGTCAGGTTTTTTAAGTTTAAGTTCAAAGTTTGTCATTTCGACCGAAGGGAGAAATCACACTAGTAATTCGACAAAGATTGATAATTTTGCTGTGGAGTTTCTTGTGTGATTTCTCCCTTCGGTCGAAATGACAAAATAGCTGGAATTGGAATTTTATTTAATTGTAACCATTATGAAACAAGAAGAATTACAAGCCATAGCCTCTCAATTAAAAAATCCATCGGGAGAAAAAGGAATCGAAATGGGCAATATGATGAACGAAACGAACATCAATATGACACGTCATTCGATTCAAAATCTAAATATATCCAAAGAAAATAGAATTCTGGAATTGGGTCACGGAAATGCAGGACATCTGGAATTTCTATTCGAACAAGCAGAAAAACTAAAATATTACGGACTGGAAATGTCTGAATTAATGTTTCAGGAAGCACGCCAGATCAACAGAAATTTTGTTTCTCAAAAACAAGCTTTCTTTTCTGTTTATGACGGAACTATAATTCCGTTTGAAGACGATTTTGCCGATAAAATATTTACAGTAAATACCATATATTTTTGGAAAGAACCAGAAAAAATGCTTTTGGAAATTTACAGAATTCTTAAACCAAATGGAAATTTCTGCTTAACATTTGCTGAAGAAGATTTTATGAAGCAGCTTCCTTTTACCAAATTCGGATTTGAACTTTACAGCACTGAAAAAGCAGTCAAATTAATTGAAAAATCCCCTTTCAAAATCATAAAAAAAGAAACTTTAACTGAAAAAGTAAAAACACGAACGGGTGAATTAGTCGACAGAGATTTTACGACCTTAGTTTTAGAAAAGTGATATAACTTTTTTTTAAGTACTTTCATTAAATTTTTATTTATGTTCTATTTCTAATTGTAATGCACTTAAATTATGGAAGTTAAAAAAATCAATTTTCTACAAAGTTACAGCAGTATTTTGTTGCTTCTTGGCGGTATAATCGTCGGCAGTGTTTTTGGATTAGTTTTCGGAGAAAAAGTTTTGGTTATAAAACCTATTGGAGATATTTTTCTGAACTTGCTTTTTACGGCAATAATCCCGCTTATTTTCTTTACAATTGCATCTTCTATCGCAAGTTTAGAACGAACAGAAAAGTTAGGAAGATTGTTTGTAATAATGATTGCGGTATTTTTAGGTACTATTTTAATATCGGCAGTTGTTATGATTGCCGCTGTTTATCTTTTCCCGATTCATCAGGATATTATCATCACTAAAATTCCTCTTGAGAATATGAAATCCGGAAGTGTCGGCGATCAAATTGCACAGCTGCTGACCGTAAATGATTTCTTCGAATTATTGTCCCGAAAAAGCATGTTAGCCTTGATTATTTTTTCTTTTTTAATTGGTTTTGCCAGCCTGCAGTCAGGTGAAAAAGGAAGTGCTTTCAGAAGCTTTCTGGACTCGGGAAACGAAGTAATGAAACAATTATTGAACATCATTATGAAAATGGCACCCATTGGTTTAGGGGCTTATTTTGCCTATCAGGTTGGTGTATTCGGACCACAATTATTTGGCGTTTATGCAAAACCTCTGGGTGTTTATTATGCGGCTTGTACCTTTTATTTTTTTGTGTTTTTTAGCATTTATGCTTTAATAGCAGGAGGCAAAAGAGCTTTTATAGTTTTCTGGAGCAACAATATAACACCTTCATTAACCGCAGTGGGAACTTGCAGCAGTATTGCCACAATTCCTGCAAATCTGGAAGCGGCTGAAAAAATGGGTATTCCAAAACACGTCCGCAATCTCGTTATTCCGCTTGGTGCGCCTTTGCATAAAGACGGATCGAGTATGTCATCTATTTTAAAAATAACCTTTCTTTTTGCCATGTTTGGGAAAGATTTTACAGAACCTTCTACCATCCTTTTAGCATTAGGAATTACTGTAATTGTCTCGATTGTTGAAGGAGGCATTCCAAACGGAGGTTATATTGGAGAAGTTTTGGCGATTACGGTTTATGGTTTGCCAATGGAACAAGCTTTGCCCGTAGCGATGATTCTGGGAACTTTAGTCGATCCAATTGCTACCTTATTAAATGCAAACGGAGATGTAATCAGCTCGATGATGGTTTCCCGATTTTCAGAAAAGACCAAATGGCAATCTGCTAAAACTTAATAAAAAAACATTTTCATCGGCGAAAGCGGCATGAAATAACGCTGTAACAACATGAATTCAATACTACAACACGATTTAAACGACCTGGAAAACATCCTTGAAAAGGCAAAAAAGCAGGGACTTGATTTCTTACACAATATCGAAAATATTCCCACTTCAAATAAAAATACAATTGATCCCATCCGGGATTTAAACGAATTGGGATTGGGTTCGTTAGAAGCCTTAAAAGAATTTAACGAACGTCTGGCGCCATTAATGGTATCTTCTTCAGGACCGCGATATTGGGGATTTGTAACCGGTGGATCGACTCCGGCGTCTATTGCAGGCGATTGGCTGGCTTCCGTTTACGATCAAAATACGCAGGCTGTAAAAGCTCAGGGCGGTGTTTCGGCATTAATTGAATTTGAAACAATTCATTTATTATTGCAATTGTTACATCTTCCAAAATCTTTTTTAGGCGGCTTTGTAACTGGCGCAACAATGTCGAATTTTACGTGTTTGGGAGTGGCGAGACAATGGTTTGGAAAACAGTTTGGGAAAGATTTTGCTAAAAACGGAATTGCACAAACAATCCATATCCTGACTGCAACGCCACATTCCTCTTCCATAAAAACCTTGGCGATGTTAGGAATTGGAAGCCAAAATTATACCGCAGTAAAAACGATTGATGGAAATCGTGAAGCTATTGATATTGCCGATTTAGTAAAAAATATTGAAAGTTTAAACGGAGAACCTTTTATTTTAATATCAAGTGCAGGAACAGTGAATACAGCTGATTTTGATGATTTTACCGCTATTTCAAAACTTAGGGACCAATACAAATTCTGGTGGCATATTGATGCTGCGTTTGGAGGTTTTGCAGCGGTTTCAGAAAAATACAAACATTTTGTCAAAGACTGGGAGGGAGCAGACAGCATTACAATTGATTGTCATAAGTGGTTGAATGTGCCTTATGAAAGTGCTTTTTATTTGATTAAAAAGGAGCATACGAATCTTCAGGTCGAAACTTTTCAGAATTCGAATGCGCCTTATTTAGGCAATCCTTTAGACAATTTTAATTACTTGAATGTGCTGCCTGAAAATTCGCGGCGTTTGAGAGCCTTACCGGTTTGGTTTTCTTTACTGGCGTACGGAAAAGAAGGATTTCAGGATATTGTTGAAAACAGTACGCGATTAGCACTTCATTTTGGGAATGAACTTATTGAAGATGATAATTTTGAGATTATGGCGCCAATCCGGCTCAATAATGTGTGTTTCACTTTAAAAGGAGCTCGCAATCAGGAAAAAGTAAGTCAGTTTTTAACTCTTTTAAATGATGGCGGAAAAGTATTCATGACACCGACAGTGTATCAAAACCGAAAAGGAATCAGGGCTTCATTTGTAAACTGGAGAACTTCTGAAGAAGATATAAAAATGGTTATCGGGGAAATGAAATCGATTATTGAAGCTATGGAATTATAATAATTAAAAAGAGCCTGTTCAAAAATGACAGGCTCCTTTTCATCAAAAAAAAACAAAAACAAAGAAACTAAAGATTGTAATTTAAATTCTGTAAGTAAAGGCAATTGCTGCAATACGATTGTCAAGATCGTATCTTTTGTTAATGGCTGTTTGTCCTGCAGCTGCAATGTAAAAGTTATTTGTATTGAAAATATCAGTAACATTCAGCTTTATATTTCCTTTGCTGGCAAGAACCTGTTTAGAAATTCCGATGCTAAAATCAAAGAAACTGTCACGCTGATAAATGCCAAGATTAGATTTTGACTGGTATTGTACATTGGCTTCCGCTTTCCAGCTTTCGGTTATGGTAAATGAATTTTGAACACTTAGGTTCAAGGTAACAATTGGGTCAATTTTATCCGTATTCACAACATTTCCCATAAATTTATTTTCAAAAACATTAAAAAGAGTATTGAGCGTCCACCATTTATAAAACTCCGCAGTATTGGTCATATTTAGGCCATAATTATACGATTTATCGACGTTAATCTGAGATATTACAGTCGTATTGGTATCTGGATTATAATCATAAACTTCCGTAAAAACATCTTTTGTCTTACTGAAATATAATGACGCCATGAAAGCACTTTTCCAGGCATATCCAATTTCTGCAGCGTGCGTGATTTCTGGAATTAAATTTGGATTTCCCTGCGAATAATTGAAAGAATCATCATAAAAACGAAACGGATTCAAATCGAATTGACTTGGTCTGTTGATTCTTTTGCTATAGGATGCATGCAGAGAATGATCGCTCGTTAATTCATATTTTAAGGCAGCACTCGGAAACCATTTCAAATAATCGTCCTGATGTTCTTCGCTTAAAGTTTTTTGAAAAATATTTATCACAGTATATTCTGTCCTTAAGCCACCCTGAATGTTTAATTTCTCGAGCTGCCATTTAAAATTGGCATAAGCCGCATAAATTTGTTCTTTATACTCAAAATGATTTGTAGAATTGGCATCTACAATCCATGTATTGTTTGTATAATATTCATAAACCGACGGATTATCATTGTTTTTTACACTTCCTTTGAATCCCCATTCGATAGATTGTTTTTCTTTTAACGGAATTGTAAAATCCAGTTTTCCGGTAAATACTTTCAATTCTGAAGGGATAAAACCTCTGCGGTCATCAATCTCAGTTGTGCTCAAAGGATCTATATTCGTGGCGCTCTGAAATTGGTTTGATCTAAATTTTGATGTTTCATATTCAAAATCAAAAGACATATTTTTTCCTTCGGTATTAAATTTATGAACTCCAGAAAAAGCATACGTATAATCATTCCATTTTTCTTTACTGTTGTTATAGGTCAAAGCATCAAACTGCAATTGATCCAATGCATCAGCTACTGTATTTCGTCCGTTTGCCGTGTTTTCATAACGGCCGATTTTGGCATCAACGTATACTTCCAAATTTGTTTTTGGAGAAACTTCATACGTTGTTCCAATTTTAAAATTGTTAGAAGTAAGCGGTTCATCAGTAATCGAATATTGACGATTTTTTGTGGCTGCTACTTGTTGGCTTTCATCAGTGTATTGAATTTGATTAAATTGTTTGCGCTCTTCTTCCCCTCTAAAAGTGTAGCTGTAATTGCCATAAACGCCAATTTTGTCGTTGTTGTAACTTAAATTTACGCCTGAATTCGTTCTGTTTTTTCGACCTCTTCCGTAATTGCTAAATACTGTTCCTTTTAGACCTGATGAGCTTGGTTTTTTAAGGACAATATTAATAATTCCTGCTTTTCCGGCAGCATCATATTTAGACGACGGGTTGGTAATAACTTCTATTTGTTTGATGTTTGATGAAGTAGTCGATTTTAAATAATTGGCAAGTTCTTTTTGTGAAAGCTGGGTTAATTTTCCATTAATCATTACCGCAACACCTTGTTGTCCTCTTATCGATAAATCGCCGTCTTGCGAAACCACTACACCGGGAGCGCGTGATAAAACATCGAGCGCAGTGCCGCCTTCAGCAACAATACTGTTTTCGACATTAAAAACCAGTCGATCTGACTTTTGAGTGTACAAAACTTTCTTTTTAGTAATTACAATTTCGTCCAAAACATTGATAGCAGTTTCTACTACGCTGTCATTTTCTACTTGTTTTTGTGAATATCCATACACTGAAAATGCAAGAGCGATGGACGTTATGATATTTTTCATGTTATTTCTTTTTCTTAATCGCAATTTTCGATGCTACTGCAAAACAATTTTTTCTAATTGGTCCGATAGTTTTTCGATGCAGTAAACTGCAGAATCAAAAAGGTAGAGAAAGAAAGATTGAATAGAAAAAAGTGTTGATAACATGATGCGGTATTTTAAGTTGAAAGCCCAAATATATAACTATTTATAATAAGTCTAAATAAAAATAATAAATTTTTATGCCGAAAATAACTAAGAGATTGATAATAAGCAGGAAGGAATTTAGATTAAAAGAAGAAATTTCATCTCTGAAGCAAAAATTTTGGGGAATGCAATGTAAATTGGATAAAAATCTTTCTGGAGAGACAACAGAAAAGCTGTTAAAACAAAAAATCCAATCGCCTGAGAACAGACGATTGGATTTATTTGAAACCTGAAACCTGAAACTTGAAATTTGAAACCTACTTCGTAATCTCCCTAAAAACAGCTTCAAGATTTTTATTTTTTTGATTCAATTGCAGGGTCTTTAGTCCATTTGCAGTGGCGAAATCAAAAACCGCCGGACGCATATCTTTATCTGAAATGAATTTTAATTCCCAGGTCATATCATGTATATTGATGTAGGAGGTGATATTTTCAAGTTTTGCTAAAAGCTGTTCTTCGACCCTATAATCAAATTCAACTTCGATTACCTGTTCTTTGTCTTCAGAGACTAAGTGATCTAATTTTTTATCGGCAACAATTTGTCCTTTATCAATAATAATAACGCGATCACAAATAGCTTCAACTTCCTGCATAATGTGAGTCGATAAAAAAACAGTTTTATCTTTCCCCACATTTTTGATCACATTTCTAATTTCCATTAACTGATTCGGATCCAGTCCGGTAGTGGGCTCATCAAGAATAAGCACATCAGGATTATGCAGTAAAGCATTCGCAAGGCCTACACGCTGGCGGTAACCTTTAGACAATTGACTAATTTTTTTATGACTTTCAGATGACAGGCCTGTCAGCTGAATTACTTCTTCAATTCTTGTTTTGGCAACCTTGTAAACATCGGCATTAAAAGCCAAATACTCACGAACATACAAATCAAGATACAACGGATTATGCTCTGGTAAATACCCTATCGAGCGTTGCACCGCTTTTGCATTCGTCATGACATCATGACCATTTACAAGGGCTGCGCCATCATCTGCAAGTAAATAAGTCGTCAATATTTTCATTAAAGTAGATTTTCCTGCTCCGTTTGGCCCGAGAAAACCAACGATTTCTCCTTTTTGAATAGAGAATGAAATTTCGCTTAGCGCTTTTTGCGTTCCGTAACTTTTTGATATGTTGTTTACTTCTATCGACATGACTATTTATTTGATCACAAAAGTAAACAGAAATAGTTTTGATTGCTAAATTTTGCCTTTCAAAGAATTTATAAAAAAGCAAATGAAGCAAAATCTGTGGCATCTTTATTGTTAAAGAGTTATTAAAATTTAACAAATATCACACATGAAAAAAATTCTAGTTCTTCTTGCTCTTGTCGTAGCAGGTTTTGCAAATGCTCAAAAAGGTTCTGTTTTAGTTATGGGAAGTATTAATTACACCTCTCAAAATGTATCTAATTCTGGTTCAGAGAATAATCAAAGTTATTTCGAATTTGCTCCTAAAGTTGGTTATCAATTTCACCAAAACTGGACTGCCGGTATTGAAGCAGCGGTAGGTACTTCAAAACAAGAATATAATGATGGAACTAATGAGTACAAAACAAATAATTTTTCTTTAGGAGGATTTTTACGTTACTCAAAACCATTAAATCAAACTTTTTCTGCTTATGCTGATTTAGGAGTTGGTTTCCAAAACAGGAAAATCACAAACAGTACAGGACCAATAGATGCAATAAATGAAGGTGACGGTTTTTACATTGGTGTTACTCCGGCAATTTTGGTTAATGTTGGTAAAGGGTTTGGTTTAAACTTCAATATTGGAGGTTTAGGATATGACACTTTAAACTATGATGGAAATAATGGTAACGGAGATAACGTTAAAACATTCAATTTTTCTTTCGGACAACAATTTTCTGTAGGGATTTCAAAGAATTTCTAATTTTAGAATATATTTCAATTTCAGAAAAAGCACTCCAATTGGAGTGCTTTTTTTTTGCGGTTTTTTTTATTCATTTAGCTTTTTACTGGTAAAAACTAAAAAAGTTTGATCAAACCGATTTAATATTTTTTCACCCCTTTTCATAAAGCTAACAGTTGATTTATTGCGTAAATTAATTTTTGTAGGAAAAAATAGCTGTATGTCAAAAATTATACTTAAAATTGTAAGAAATTTATGTTAAATTTATTTAACATAAATTGATTTTTTGTAAACATTTCACATGTAAGCTGTATGAAAAGAGTATCGACACCGTTAATTTGGAGTTTTGTTTTATTTATAAATGTTTTTATGTATGGTCAATCTCCGGGCGGAGTTAATGGATCACAAGCATGGTTTAAGACGAATCGTTTGTCTAACGGATCGTTTAACTGGCAGGATTACAGTGGCGATGGAGCCAAGTTTAACAATTGGAATACTAAAAATGAGTATTCTAATATTGGCCGCTATTTTAACTTCAATCCGGCACTCTATCTTGACGGTGGCAGCAGACAGTTTTTTTTAAACCAAACAAACTTACAGCAAGGTACGATAATAGGCCTTTTTGGACATTTAACCACTTATTTTAATTACGAAAACACCTTATTCGGAATTACCGGCCGCCCAAATGAAGGGGCATTAATTACAAACGATAAAGTAGTCAATAGTACAGAAAGAGATGGCGAAGTTCTGGATTATGGAAGTACTGATGGCGAAGATTTATACAGAAAGCAAGACAACAGCGAAGGAACTGATGCAAAATTTAGAGAGCAGTCATTAAAAATTGTTACTTATTATCAATACCAGCAGCCCAATATTTCTATATGGGGAGAAGATCAAAAATCAAGCTTAACACTAGGTTACGGCTATCTTAATAATGCTAACGGTCTTTCAACATACACAATCAAGAATTTCAATAACAATTTTTACGGTTATATTCCCGAATTATTGGTATACAGTCGCGTTTTGAATTCGCTTGAGCGCCGAAAAGCAGAAACCTATCTGGCTGTAAAATATGGAGTTAGTTTAAGTAATTCTTATATATCAAGTGATGATAAATTGCTTTGGGACTGGGCTGCTAATACAAAATATAACAATCGTATTACAGGAATCATGCGTGATGACGCAAGTGGTCTCAATCAGCCATTTTCTACTACAAGTTATGAAGAAGGCCCCTATTTTGCGGATGCTTTTGATTCGTATGTCGAACAAACTTATCGTGATCAGGCTTCAAGATACAGATTGCTGGTGATGGGACAATCTCCGGGTTGTGACTTACTTGATAAAAATGCAACATTATGGGGAGACGACAATGGTCCATTAACGACTCAAAACACAGGAGGCATTGCGGGAATTAAACGAATGACAAGAACCTGGAAACTTATCACCAATACACCACCGCCAACTGCAGAAGAAAAAATAGTGCTTTTTAACAATAATGGTTTAGAAACAGATTCAGGATTTGGTCAATGTACTTTTACTAATAAAACAGCAGGTACAACAGGAACCAGTGTTACAAAAACACCATTAAAAGGAAAAAATGGTTATCTCGAATTTATAACTTCAGCATTAGGAAGCACGCTGATAATCAAATTTGGCGCGCAGGATGGTGCATCAAGTTCACAAGATTATGGTGTAAAAATTGATCAAAGCGGCTCAATATATATACTGGAAAATACTAAGGCACCACTGTATTTAGGATGGGTAACACCCAATTATAATAAAACAACACTTGAGAAAAAAGGGAATGAGGTATTTCTGAACATTTACGCCTCCGATGGAAATAAAGTGATTGCAGCCAGAACTTTTTCAGTTTTGCCTGCGGATGTGGATAAACCCTTTTATGGCGTTGTTTCTATAGAGAAAAAAACTGCAGATGCATATTTAACCGTAAAACATGGTGGTTTTGCCTCGTCAGGTTCAAAAGTAGAACTGTCATATGATTCCTCCAGAGCTTCAGAATTTGCCAGTAATACAGATAAAAGTTTTTTAATTATAGACAGAGCGGGTACAGGTGATTTTGGTGTTGATAATGTTGAATATTATCCTGTGAGTGAAGTGGATATCGCACGCCGAAAAATCATTTTCAATAATGTAATTTGGGACACTGATGGGAATGGCAAAGATGTTTTCTCTTTCGGTTACAAAGATGCTGCAGTCAGACTCGTTGCCCTTGAAGAAGGTGTACCTCCTACTTGTAAGGATGGCATTCTTCAGGAAGACGGAAAAATTAATATTGAAGTAAAAGAAGGTCTGCCCGGATATAAATATACCCTGAACAAAACAGGAGCTGCTGTCGTTTTGCAAACCGGTACTTTTTATGAAGCTAAAAACACACTAACCGGAGTACCAGCAGGAAATTACGATTTGACCCTGGAAATGATAGGAACTAATTTTGAGAAAACGGGAGGAAGTGTTGCGACTGGAACATCCTCAACTACCGCAATGATCACTGGAGGAACAGGAACATTAGAATGGGCAGTAACTGACTTTACTGCGGATAAATATATTGGTTTTAGCAGCCAAAAAACTACCAAAACTGCCGCTGTACTTAATTATGGTGTACAAATAAAACAGAATCAATTGTATTTCTGGAATAAGGGCGTGGTATCTAATCCTTTAGCCACACTGACAAAAGGCAGCACAATCAAGCTGGTAATGTCGAATGGCAATTTTCAATGCTGGGTCGATGGTGTTTTAGCAGGAACTCAAAATATGACTTCAACAGATACAAACCTGACGTATTACGCTCTTATAATTATGGAAGGGACAAGCAACGGAATCTACAATTTAGTCCATACTGGTTTTGTAACGATTCCGGCAAAACTTGTTTGGGCCGCCGCTACTTATCTAAACATAACAGAAGGCGACGGAATTACGAGTAAAGTGGTGCAGAAAATAGTGTTGGAAGCTCCGCAATGCAGCGAGATTGTACCGCCAGTTACCCCATTAGTAACAGATAACCTTGTCGTTGCTCCAGTGCCTTCAAAAGCGGGTGCCAATTTTAATATTTATGTAAAACTAGACAACCCTTCAGAAATTATGGTATTGATATTTAATACCTCAGGAAGCTTAATAACACAGCTTCGAAATCCGGAACTGCAAAAAACGGCCACGTTTACTACCAGTCTTCCCACAGCAGGCATTTATATCATCAAGGTATTAACGACTGAGGGAGAGTTCTCTAAATCAATTATCATACAGTAATAAATCCAGAAGACCGGTATTTTTTAAAATTCAAAATTTCGGTCTCTCATAAAATAGTATCCATACCAATCTTAGGAAATAGCACCCATGGAAAAGAAAGAAAATTTAAAATCAGACATACAAAGGATTACAGCAGCTGTATTGGCGCTAATAATATTTGGGCAGAGTGCTCTCGCTTATAATCTTAGAGCTCCTCGAGAATTATTTTTGAATGCATCTTCAATAAAAACTTCTAATAATACTCAAAAATATACTACAGCCCCAATATCAAATCAGTCTGCCATTACTAAGGTAGTAAAGGGAACAGAAACGGTCGGTGCTAAAATGAACCAGGAAATTATTCCTGCTGCAGAAAGCGGCGGTATTATTGGGCTTTATGCCGGTAAACTTTTGGACAATCCTGCAGATAATATATTTCATTTTAATATAAAAGGGGACATCAAAGCCGAAGACCGTGTAAAACTTGTGTACGAACTGCAAGGTCTTTCCGATTATCACGGAACTGCCATAAGTGTTAATGATGAATTTTCAAGAGGCGGCACCTGGGTACAAAAAAGTGATCAGTGGAGCCAGCAGGAACAATATATTAGTGTAGAAAGCTTGCATCAGGGCGATAATACATTGTTGTTTTCAATTCCTGAAAAAGCAGGATATGGATATCAGGTTCGTAACCTGGCTTTAGTAGTAGAAAAAGGGAAAGCAAAATCACTTCGGTTTGACAACCTTACGGCTTTAAGTTATAAGGGTGAAGGATACGTAAGCGGTTTTATAGACGGACTTTCAGCGGACAGCCAAATTAATATTGAAGGAAAATTGATTCCCCATCAAAATGGTTTTTTTGAAACGGTTTTACCTTTCGGAAATACTTCAAAAACAACCGTAAGTATTACCTCAAATGGGCAGATTTTACAGAAAACAATTGAGGTGAAACCTATTACATCTGTACATCAGGAAGAACTAAAAAGCGTTTTTACAGGACAATCTAAGGCGTTTATAAAAGGGCAAAAAATGACATTGTCAGTTGGGGCGGCTAGTATTGAAGTCAACACTACGGCATTATTAGAAAATAAAACATTAAGTATTACACCACTTCGATCTCTCGATTTACCTGCATTAGATCCTACTATGATTAATTTGACCAGTGGAAGAGGATATCGTTTTTTACCTCACGGCGAGCATTTTGCAGATGGAGCAGTAGTAAAATTAGGATACAACAAAGATTTACTGCCTCCGGGTTATACGGAAGAGGACATTCGCACTTTCTTTTTTGATAAAAATACAGGACATTGGGAAGCTTTGGAGCGGGACAGTCTTGATGTGGCACATCAAATTATTATTTCGAAAACAACGCATTTTACTGATATGATTAACGGAGTGGTCAAAATACCAGAATCTCCCGATACACAGGGCTTTGCAGCAACTATGATGAACGATATCAAAGCCGCAGACCCGACAGCCGGCATCCAGAGTATCCAGCCTCCCACAGCAAACCAGCAGGGATCAGCCAATTTAAATTATCATATTGAAGTAGCCCCGGCACGTAATGGTATGCAGCCCGATATCAACGTTACTTATAATAGTGATGGAGGCAGTGGCTGGCTGGGCGAAGGCTGGGACATACAAATTCCAACCATTAGTGTTGATACCAGATGGGGGGTACCACGTTACAGTACTACAGAAGAAACAGAAACCTATAATATGAACGGTGTAATGCTGGTGCAAATGGATAATCAAAATCCAACAGTAGCACACCGTGGAGAAAAAATTGCTCGTAAATCAGGTGAAGTTCAATTTTATCAGAGGACCGAAGGAAGTTTTGCTAAAATCATAAGATCAGGAACCAGTCCTAAAAACTATATTTGGGAAGTTACCGATAAAAATGGTATTGTTTATCAGTATAAACAAACACTAAAGGGAGATAACGGAAACATTGCAGAATGGTATTTAACTAATGTTACAGAACTGCATGGAGATTTTATTGATTATAATTATACAGAAGAAAATGAGATTGTGCAAGCAAAGGTAAACGCAAAGGCAGTTTATTTGCGTCGTATTGACTATGGAAACAGTGGTCAGGAAGCTCATTCTTTTATTACTTTTAATAATAGTACTACATTAAAAACAGTAAAAACGGTTAGCGGTCGTTATGGTTTTTTAACTTCAAAACAAAAATTACTTGATAATATTACCGTACAGCATCTGCGTTATTTTGTTAGATTTTACGATTTCATTTATAAAAAAAATGACGGTGCCTTTAAAAAATCTCTTTTAGAAAAAATTATACACAAAGGCGGAACACAAAGTCAGGGTTTTGAACATATTTTTGACTATTATGATGATGTAAAAGCATCAGAAGGTTATGTGCCGTTTAGTAACACTAAAGAAGACTGGAATACAGGAAATGACAATATAACTGGTAAAGGTATTATAACTAAAACGGATAAGATAGCTGGAGAAGTTCTTTTTAATGATAAAATATCAGCATTGGGAGGCGGGGTTTCAACCTCAGGAGGGTTCTCGCTGTATGTGGGAGTTGGTGGTGCCGATGGACAAGCTACTACAAGCAATACAGCTGGAGCAAGTTTTTCATTTTCTCTATCTGAATCTAAAGGGCTTTTAGCGCTAGTAGATATTAATGGAGATGGTCTAGCAGATAAAGTTTTCAAGGAATTGGGAAAAATTTATTACCGTCCTAATCTGGGTAATGGTAATTTTGGAGACCGATTAGAGGTTAATGGAATTTCAACAATTTCATTGACTAAATCATCTGCAATTAGTTATGGTACCAGTGTAAAAATAGGCTTGGGGAAAATAATGGCTACAGAAGGATTTAGTGACCAAACCAGTAAAACAACAAATAGCACCTACTTTCAGGATGTAAACAATGATGGTCTAGTCGATTTAATACGTGATGGAGTAGTGTATTTTAATCATATTGTGAATTTGAATGGCAGCGCCATTCCAACCTTTACTACCTCAAGTTCAAATACTCCAAGTCCAATTCAGGGAGGAGGAAAAATAGATACTAGTTTTACCGCAGTAGATCCGGCAGAACAGGCAGAGGCCAGTGCCAAATCACCATTGCAGGATGTAATACGTGTGTGGGAAGCTCCTTTTGCAGGAACTGTAAAAATAGAAAGCACCGCAACTCTTATAGCGCCGACGGGAGATTATGATCAATCAGAATACGATTTGGCAGATGGAGTTTTTGTTGGGATTCAAAAAGGAGGAGTGGAAATTTTACCGCAGCGACCGTTAACAAAAGGAGCACCTTCGGCAAACCTTTCGCCAGAAGCACAAACAGTAGCCAAAGGAGAAAAAATCTATTTCAGGGTGCAGTCCGGACGTACAGATGCAGCAAACGGAGCGTTTGATCAGGTCGACTGGAATCCGGTAATCACTTATACTGATGTGGCCCGAATAGGTTTACCTACAAATCCTGACGGACAAGAGCGTTTTAGTTATAAAGCCACAGAAGGTTTTGTTTTAGATAATAACTTAGCCAATTTCGTGCTCCAGAATTCCAATGAAGCAGGAGCAGTCAGCGTAACTGGAACCTTTACAAAACCGATAACCAGCGATGCTGTTCAGGTTAGTCTTTTAGGAAAAAACAGTTCAGGTGCATTCGTGACGGTTTGGTGTAAAAATTATGCGGCAACAGAAACTGTAAATACGGTCCTTACAGCAAATGCAGTATTACCTGCTATAACTGCGGAATATCAGGAATTAAAAATCGCCATAACAAGTGAGACGAATGTCGCTTGGGACAAAATAGGATGGGATGCTAAATTAACGCATTATCCAGCGGGTAGTTACAGTGCAGTAATTCCAGCCCCTTCAGATGCAAATTGTACAGGAGCAAATTCGGCCAATATAACAGGAGTATCAGATTATGAAACCGTTCCGTTTAAAGATTACAGCATTTTTGCCAGTCATTTAATAGAAGGAAGCGTATATACAGCAGCAACTAGCGGATCCCTGAGTTTAGTGCCGGCTCTAAAAGCCACTAATACAAACGGAATAGCTTATAAAGTAACACTGTCTGCCAAAACCAGTACAGGTACTTTGTTAGGCAAAAGTAATTATACAATGATCAACGGACTGCTTACTACTGCAGTGCCGTTAGTAGTATCAGCAATGGCAGGCGACAAAATCTGGATTGAATACAGTATCTCAGATCGTGCAGCATTAGGCACAATTACAACGGCAGCAACTGTGGTAAATGTAAACGACGTGCCTATCATAGCGGCAGTATTTGCTCCGGCAGCAGTCGATTCTGAGAAATTTGGCGCGCTGCAACGCCATTGGGGACAATTTATCTACAATGGCATGAACGGGCGTTCTACACAGACTATTGATGAGAGTAAATTGGTATTGCCACAATTAAAGGAACAGGCAGACCCTCTAAAAATGGTTTTTAGCATGATGACTCCAGATGTAACTAATAAAAAATACTGGTCTGGGGCAAACAATTTGACTTATGTAAATGGTTCTCTAGTATCAAGTTCACGTTTAGGAGAGAGTAATGTAGTATTGACCAATCCACTTGAAGGATTAACAGCTGGAGCGTCAAACACAAACAACCCGTATTGTACTGAAGGTTCAGGTGCGTTTGCAATTAACAAAAGAAATAAATCCAGTAGTGAATCAATCCAAACTGGTCTAGGTGGTTTTACAGCTAGCAAAGCAAATGGAACTTCGGAAGTATTAACTGATTTTCAGGATATGAATGGAGATGGTTTTCCTGATATTATTACCAGTGGAAACATTCAGATGACCAATAGCAGAGGTGGTTTTGATGGAGAAAATATTGCGATTGCATATTTGCATAACAGTATTTCCACTTCTTATGGGTTATCGGCTGGAGCAGCTGCGAAGCATGCAAATGCCATAAATACAGCACAAGTAGCTTATAATGCGGCAATAGCAGATATTGTTTTAGGTGCTGTTAAATTAGATTTGGATAAAGTAATAAACGCATTAAGAGATGCAGAAAGTGGGGCAGCAGCCGTGGAGGCTGCTAAAAGCAAAACAGATGTTACCCCAAGTGGAGGAGTTGATTATAACAAAGAAGCAACAATACAAACCTGGACCGACATAAATGGCGATGGCCTGCCTGATAAAATTTTAAGCAGCAAAAAAGTGCAGCTTAATCTAGGGTATAGTTTTACGGAACCTATAGACTATGGATTGGAGGATATTACCAAAGGAGAATCTATTTCGCCTAGTTTTGGATTGGGGATTGATTTTGGCTCTTCATCAATCAGTGCAGGTTATGGTATTGTAAAAAACATTACATGGAATGATTTTAGTCTCCAGGACGTGAATGGTGACGGGCTTGTTGATCAGGTATTTAAAAACGATTTGGTTCGTTTGAATTTGGGAGATCATTATAGTGCCCCGATGCCTTGGAATGGTTTAGGTGTTCTAGCTCAGGGATCTTCAACATCAGAATCATTAAATACAGCTTACACCATCCCTGTACCTCTTTTAGCGCTTAAAATTGCCATAAATCCAGCGGTAAACGTAGGGCTTTCAAGTAACCGTACAGAAACGCAATTACAGGATATAGACGGAGATGGTTTTCCGGATTATTTAACATCAACACAAGATGATGAAATGGGTGTAAAACGCTCCACAATTGCGCGTACCAATAAGCTTAAAGCAGTTCGTACACCATTGGGTGGCGAATTTATAGTAGATTATAGCCGCAGTACACCAACCTACGATCATCCGGGAGGAAAATGGGTGATGCAGAGTGTGGTGGTAAAAGACGGGATTGCAAGTGACGGTCCTGATATGAAAACACAATTTGCCTATGCCAAAGGGAAATACGAACGCCACGAAAGAAGCTTTTTGGGCTTTGGAGAAGTAAAAACGCAAAACATTGATACTGAAAACGGCGATAAAGTGTACAGAACGCTGACACAAAATTATGATGTATCTGATTATTACAATGCCGGACAATTAGTAAGTTCGATTCTGGCAAGTAATGAAGGAGCAGATGCTGTATCAAATGCAGGAGAAAAGTTTACAGAAAATACGCAGAGTTATTACAGCTATTCAGTGAAAGCATCAGGAGATGAATATAACTTCACACCAACAACTAAAATATGTTCAGACCGAGGCATTAGTTTTAACCCTGTTAAAAAAGCGGTTTCATTTGCTTATGAAGGAGGTAGAAATCCACTAAAGTTAAGCGAAGTTAATACTGAATATTATGTAGATTCGGGGGATTTTGGAAGTTTAAAAAGTTATACTTTTAAAGACAATAGCACCGGAAACTATACAACAGAGCTGATGTACAAATCTAATTTGGTTAAGCATATTGTAGGGGTTCCGTATAAGTATACCGTTACCACTGGTGGTAACATCGTTAGGGATATTTTTGTTCAAATGGATATGGATTATAATCAGGTAATGCAATATAGAACAAGACTAAATGACAGTGAATGGGCTTTTACAAGTTTTTTTTATGATGCATACGGAAATATAATTCGGAAAGAGTTACCACAGAATTATAAAGGTGATATTCCGACTTTTTATTACCGCTACGACGATAAATTGAAAATGTATGTAGAAGAAATATCAGACAGTTTTGAGTACAGAAGTTATTTCAGGAATTACGATACTCGTTACGGAATAGCTTTAGAAACGGAAGATATCAATGGTTATCTGGTAAAAAAACAAATTGATGAATTTGGAAGATTAGTTACTGTACAGGGACCCAAGGAAGCTGCGGCAGGTCAACTGTACACAATTCAGATGGACTATTTTCCTAAAATCCAAATATCAAACGGAAACATAACCAGAACGGCGTATGCGAGAACCAGGCATTTTGATGCACAGCACCCGAATGATCCTATTGAAACCGTAACTTTTGTTGATGGATTAGGAAGAGCTATTCAGGTCAAAAAAGATGCAGCGATTACCGATAATAAAACGCCGGACCAGCAGAGTGATGTAATGGTAGTTTCAGGACGTGCGAAGTTTGACGCTTTTGGGCGTGCCAAAGAAGCGTATTATCCGCAGACTGCCGCTCTGGGAGACTGGAGTAAATTTATAGACAGTTTTGATTCGGTACAGCCGACCAAAACCACCTATGATATTTTAGACAGACCTCTAACAACCACTTTACCTGACGGAGCAGCTACGAAAATGGCATATTCTATTGAAGGTGATTTATTGAAAACAGAAGTTACCGATGCCTTAAACAATACCAATGCCAGTTTTGCAAACGGTTCAGGACTAACGATGAAAACTTTGGACGCCAATAGTGTGGTAACACAATTTGGCTATGACGGAATAGGCAGAAACATTTCCGTAACCGATGCACAAGGACAAAGAACATTGAGCACTTTTGATATGGGTGACAGACGCACGCAGGTCATCCAGCCGGATGCAGGAAAAAGCACCTTTAAGTTTGATGCTCTGGGCAATTTACTCGAGAGACAAACGGCCAATCTGGAAGCGAAAAGCAAAAAAATTACGTATGACTATGAGTTTAACCGATTAACCAATATTCATTATCCTGAAAATCCTCAGAATGACGTACGCTATGTTTTTGGTTCTAAAAACGAAAGCCAAAACCGTAAAGGCAGACTAATTTTAATGGAAGATGCCACAGGAGCTCAGGAATTCTCGTATGGCGTAATGGGCGAAATTGAAAGTATCCGCAGGACGGTGATTGTACCAAATTCAGCTATTGCAACCTATGTAACCAGCTGGAAATACGATTCATGGAACCGTCTGCAGGAAATGATTTATCCTGATCAGGAAAAAATAAGTTATAGCTATAGTTCGGGTGGTTTACTGCAGGCCGTTGCTGGTAAAAAAGCCTACAGCTACAATTATGTAAACAAAATTGGCTACGATAAATTTGAAGAGAGAAGTTACCTGAAATACTGTAACGGAACCGAAACCAAATACAATTATGAGCCATTACGACGAAGACTCGATAATATGACCGTGGCTTCAGGAACAGGATATCAAGGCACCAATACGCCAAGAATGTTCATGAATAACAAATACCAATACGACAAAGTAAGCAATGTACTGAATGTGACCAACAGCGCCGCAGGCGTAGCCAGCAAAATGGGCGGTATCATGGCGCATAATTATGTGTACGACAACTTGTACCAGCTAACGTCTGCATACGGAGTCTACACCGGAGCCGACCAGAAAACGGCCAACTACAATCTGGAAATGAAGTATGATGATCTGCACAATATTGTCAGCAAAACACAAAACGTAGCGCAGAACAAAGTAAGCGATCCTGGAGTATTAAAGGCAGGTTATGTGATGAATTATAATTATAACAGCACCAATAAACACCAATTAGACAATGTAACCGAAACGGAATACCGTACCAAAAACACAGATCCAAAAGTGGACAAGCAGAAAAACAACAAATATGTTTATGATGCTAATGGAAACATGATTTATGTGAATACGGAAGAAGTAAAAATAAACGGTCAGGTGGCACAAAGGGCAGAAGAGAAAAAGCTTTTATGGGATGAAGAGAACAGATTAGTCGCAGCAGATATTAATGGTTACGTTAGTAATTATACATATGATGCAGGAGGCGAACGTGTAACCAAACTTTCAGGAGGCGGACAGGGAATTTTTGTAAACTCAGTTTTTGCAGGAGGAAAAACTTCTACAAGTGATTTTACACTTTACGTGAATCCTTATTTGGTGGCGCAGAATGGTGGTCGTTATACAAAACACATCTACATTGGAAGTCAGCGAATTGTTTCTAAATTGGGTGATTTTGATTCTTATGGAGCTGATCCCAGACGAGTAGAAAAAGCCGGAGAATCATTCGCAGGAGTAAAAGTAAATTATGATGCCAAATACAAGAAATCTTTAGATGTTGTAAAGACAAATTATAATACTTTTGAAGTTCCTTATTACGGGAACGATAATAACGATTATGTAAATGGTATAGGTTTTTGTTGTAATCCTTCTGGTGATGCTTCTTCTAGTAGTTCTGCTGCCAAAAGCGCTAAAAGTGCTGGTAATGATAATGCAGAATTACAGCAGTTTTATTATCATCCTGATCATTTGGGAAGTTCTTCGTATATTAGCAACTTAGATGGAGAAGTCGTTCAGCATATAGAATATGTGCCTTTCGGGGAAGTTTTCTTGGAAGAGAAGAATGCGAAGTGGAGTACACCATATCTTTTCACAAGCAAAGAGCTTGATCGTGAGACAGGAATGTACTACTTCGGGGCTAGATATCAAGATCCTAAACTTGGAATCTTTATATCCGTTGATCCGCTCGCGGAGAGACATCCTGAATATTCTTCGTATGTATATGTGGCAAATAACCCTGTAAAGTTTATTGATCCAGATGGTAAAGATTGGCTTATTAATTATGTAGATAAGCAGGGAAAACCACAAGAATTTGTTTTTAATGGAGGCGCTACAGCTTTACCAGATAACCAATTTGTAAGAGATTTTGTAAATGCTTACAATTATAATGTTGGAAATGGTGGCGGAGATGCATTAAGGTCTATTGCAGAAAATCATAATTTGCTAGTTGATGTTCAGGAAACTAAATTCCAATCGACTACACAGCAATCTTCATCTAGGCCTAATTCTGGGGACTATAATGTTCTTGAATGGAATCCAAGTATGGGATTAGAAACAACTAGTGGGAATATATTATCTCCAGCTACAATATTAGATCACGAAGGGAGTCATGTTTTAGAATATGCTTTAAAAGGAAAAGTAAAATATAATACTCTTGTTGATGCTGTTAATTCAAAATATGATACAAAGGAAGAACAAAGAGTTATTGAAGGCTCAGAACAAAAAACAGCAAGAGCAAACGGCGAAATTAAATATCCACAAATAACTAGGAATAATCACAAGGGATTGCCTGTTATAACCAAGAGTCCAACCTCTAATCAGATTAATAGGGCAAAAACTTATAAAAACTTAAAGAATATGAATGCAGAGGGAACTTTCTCAGACGGTTTTGGTTCAGCAGACACAGAAAAATATAAGCCTTAATTAACTATGAAAAAAATAATTTATTTATTGCTATTACCAGTTGTTTTTTCTTGTAATAGTTGTGTAAAAAAAGTTTATTCAGATTATTTAGAATTTTACTATTTAAGACCAGGGATTAGAACTCCTTATGGCTATTCCTGTGGAATGATGTCTAAAAAAATTTTAGGAGAAGATGTAAATTTTAAAATGATAGATGATAAGGCTGATTTTGATAAGTTTATAAGTTTATATAACAAATATGAGATATCAAAAGATTCAGGAAGTATTGATACTAGAATTAGAGTATTTATACATCATAAAAACAAAATAGACACACTATGTTTAGGAGAAAATTTCAATACTTATAAAAATGGAATTAGAATGAAAGATAATAAGGAATTATTAAATTTAATAAAAGAACTTACAGAGTTTAATACCATGTTGCCTGATTTTGTCAAAAAAAATCCTGAAAAGTATGGTATAAAAAAATAAAATCGACAAAGAATAAAAGAATTAAACCCCCGCTCTTCGAAGAGTTCTAACGACAAAGTTATGCGCTGTGCGAATGTCTCTGACTTCGCACCCGCAAAGGAAATCGACAAAGAATAAAAGAAATTAAACCTCGCTAAAAGTGCTGGTAATGATAATGCAGAATTACAGCAGTTTTATTATCATCCTGATCATTTGGGAAGTTCTTCGTATATTAGCAACTTAGATGGAGAAGTCGTTCAGCATATAGAATACGTGCCTTTCGGGGAAGTTTTCTTAGAAGAGAAGAATTCTAAATGGAATACACCGTATCTTTTCACAAGCAAAGAGCTTGATAGAGAAACTGGAATGTACTACTTCTCAGCTCGTTATCAGGATCCGAAACTTGGGGTTTTTATATCCGTTGATCCATTAGCCGAGAAATATGCAGGATGGTCATCGTATGCTTATACTCTTAATAATCCAATAAATGCAATTGATCCTGATGGTAGAGAAGTTTTTTTTATACACGGGACAAGTTCAGATTCAAAGAGATGGAATTTAAAAATAATACGTGCTATAATGAGGCTTAGCAATAATAAATCATATAATGCTGGATTTAATTGGAATGCACCATTAAGTAATAACAAGAATGATAGATATAAAGCTGCACAATCTCTTGCGGAATATGTTATTGCTAATCATAAAGATGGAGAAGAGATCACATTGGCTGGGCATAGTCACGGTGGAAATGTTGCGATACAAGCAGCTGATATTATTTACAAAAAAACTGGTCAAAAAGTAAATATTGTGACTATCGCTACACCTGCTTATAATGGAGATAAAGATGCAGAGAACCCAAAAAATCATAAAGGAATAAATGATCATATTGCTTTATGGAATATTATTGATGGTGTTTCGGGTGGTGCAGCAGGAGATGATAATTATACTAATTCTCCTAAAACTAGAAATGTAGAAATTAATGTTGACCAATATTACAAAACAAGAAATGTAAGGAGAGATCGCTTTGGACAAACAAGTATTGATGAAGTAAATGATAAAATAGGAGCCCATTCATTCGATGTTGATCATCCTGAATTAATTGATAGAAAAATACAACAAAAAAATATTAAACTTGAACCTGTTAATTAAAAATGAAAAAAGTATTTAAAGTTTCATTATTGATTTATCTCCTTTTTACTATAATAGTAAATTTAGGTTGCTTAAATGGGTTTATAAGTTTTGGTCACGGATTAGGTGATTTGTATTATCTAATATTTAGTGTAGTGGTTTTGTTTTTCTCAATAATTATTTTTTTTATAAATAAATTTAGTTCAAGTAATAACGCATTGCGTAATAGTCTTGGTTTTTTCCTTATTGCAATATCAATAATAATACTGCTATTAAAATTGAGCGTTTTGAGAGGTTCAGAATAATCGCGATAGCAAATTAGAGCACAGCTCCCGCACGAATCCTTTCGTGTGGCTCAAAGAGCATCGACAAAGAATAAAAGAATTAACCTCGCCAAATGGTGGTTTTTTTTTAGGTCTTATATTATTGTAAAGAAACTTTTAAGGCTTTTTGTTTAGGTTTAAAAAAGCAATCTTTGATATGTTTTATTTTGGAATGATGTTCTGATAAAAAAGGAAATGCGAGGAAGATACACAAAACACATCTACATTGGAAGTCAGCGAATTGATTCTAAATTGGGTGATTTTGATTCTTATGGAGCTGATCCCAGACGAGTAGAAAAAGCGGGAGAATCATTCGCAGGTGTAAAAGTAAATTATGATGCCAAATGCAAGAAATCTTTAGATGTTGTAAAGACAAATTATAATACTTTTGAAGTTCCTTATTACGGGAACGATAATAACGATTATGTAAATGGTATAGGTTTTTGTTGTAATCCTTCTGGTGATGCTTCTTCT
>Ga0247815_10000074_pt1 | contig 73899 bp, 55 predicted proteins | sample UWRJL194509B1_FD_181014 | JGI IMG/M metagenome (GOLD analysis project Ga0247815, IMG submission 181014) | Plant litter microbial communities from Arlington Agricultural Research Station in Wisconsin, United States - UWRJ-L194-509B-1 | ecosystem: Environmental > Terrestrial > Plant litter >... | reverse complement strand
GTTTTGGTTTCATATAAGACGGCTTATTTGGGATAATGTTACTCTTTCTTTTAACATTTTTTTTCAATTTCATATTTACTTCAAAATAAAGTAGTAATTTTAATACGTTATTTTAAGGAGTGTTGATTTAAAACCATAATGATGAAAACCCTTTTCTTTATTATTACCTTTTTATATAGTAGTTTTTTACTAGGACAAAATGGAGTTTCTCCAGATAAAGTGGTTACTCCGCCAGAAAAAGTATTGTTTACTTTTCAAAAAGAATATCCCGGTAAAGTTCCGGTATGGAACCTGAAATATGTTGGTGACGATGATGATGAAATTCGTTACGAAGCAAAATTTAAAACAAATCCAACTACCGAAGTTCTGGCAGTTTATGATAATTTAGGAGTTTTAAAAGCATTTGAATCTCAAATTCCGCTTAGTAAACTTCCTCCAAAAGCTCAGGCTTATTTAAAGAAAAATTATCCGGCGAAATCCATCAAAGAAATTGCCGTCGTGGTAGATGACCAAAATAAAACTACTTATGAAGTAGGAGTACAAAAAAACTCTAAATTTTATGATGTTGTTTTCGATAAAAACGGAGGTTTTGATGTCATCGTCGAAAAAGATTAAATCTCGAATACTTACTAACTCAATATATTTCTAAATGAAAAACCCGATAGATTTTTTAATCTGATCGGGTTTTGTTTTAATAATCAAAGCTCACAGGTTTTTAAAAGGATCAATCCTAAAACCTGTGGATATAGAAAAAATTACCACGGAGAACGCAAAGTTTTTTAAATATACTAAGTTTAGAAAAACACACACAAAGTTCACAAAGCTTTGTGGACTTTGATTGTATAAACACTACTTAAATCTTAGTGAACTTTGCGAAAAATCTTTGCGTTCTCTGCGTTAAAAAATAATTAGGGAATATAAAATTTTTAATGTTTCTCCACAACATTCAGTGTTGATACTTTTAAAACCTGTTAGGTTTAGCACTATCATTTATTGAATAATTTATAATTAATTAAAGCATCATTCCGCCAGAAACCTCAATACGCTGAGCGTTTACCCAACGTGCATCTTCGGTACATAAAAAGGCAACAACACCGCCAATATCATCAGGTAAACCAACTCTTCCTAAAGCCGTTACTGATGCGATTTGTTGGTTCATTTGTTCATTATCACGAACAACACCACCGCCAAAATCAGTTTCTATAGCGCCTGGAGCAACAACATTTACTCTGATTTTTCTTGTACCTAATTCTTTTGCCTGATATTTTGTCAAGGTTTCAATTGCACCTTTCATAGCTGCGTAAGCGGCATAACCAGGAAATGAGAAACGAGCCAATCCAGTTGAAATATTCACGATTCCGCCACCATCATTGATGATATTCAATGCTTTTTGAGTCAGGAAAAATGGTCCTTTGAACTGAATATTAGTCAATTGATCAAATTCAGCTTCTGTGGTTCCAATAAATGAATTGTGAATTCCGATTCCGGCGTTGTTGACAAGGAAATCGAATTTATCAGTTTTAAAAGTGCTTTTTAAAGCTTCTGAAACATTGGTGAAAAAGCTGTCAAAAGTTCCTGAATCAGCCACGTTTAATTGTAATGAAGCTGCTTTTTGACCTAAAGCTTCGATCTCTTTTACAACAGCATCAGCTTCGTCTTTTTTACTGTTGTATGTAATGATAACATCGATTCCTTTTTTTGCAATTGCAATTGCCATGTTTTTTCCTAAACCTCTGCTACCACCTGTAACAAGAGCTATTTTTGTATTTACTGCCATTTATTTAAATTTTAGATTTTAGATTATAGATTATAGAATATAGATTATAGAATATAGATTGTTGATTATTTAAAATATTGCCACAGATTAAAAGATTAAATTGATTAAAAAATCTGCTCAATCTGCGTAAAAAAATTAAACACATAGAAAACATTTTTTTTCCTTCAATAAGACAATTGAAAGAAACTAGGTTTCTAACACATAGCTATGTGTTTTTAGGTTAATGAAATGCCTTTTTTAAGCATTCCAATTAACTATGTTTCTGTGTGTTTAAATTCAGCCACAGATTTTTAATTTTTAATTCTCAATTTTTAATTAATTCCCATGTAATGCATTAAACGACGCTTTTAATTCCGGTACACTTGCATTTATTCTTGTTGCACTGGTTCCGAAAGTAAGTTCGTCTTTTCCTTCTTTTAATTGTTCGAAAATAGATGCGATAAAATCGCTTACACTTGGATGTGCGTCGTGTAAACCAACACCTCCCAAATCTGTATTCAAAGCTGGCGGAATAATCTCGATTACTTCAATATTTTTGGCTTTCAGAATATGGCGAAGTGATAATGTAAACGAACGAAAAAATGCTTTTGTAGCCGAATAAACCGGAACTTTTGCAAAAGGAGAAAGCGCCAATCCTGATGTTACATTCATTACCGTATTAAGTGAGTTTAACTGAATAAAAAGGGATGTCAAATGTAAAGGAGCTTCAATATTAGTTGCAAGTTCTGATTTCATGCTTTCGTAAAAGTCAGCATCGGTAACCGAAACCCATTTTTGGATTCCTGCGTTGTTGATTAAAACATTTAAGTCAGGATGATTTTTTGCAATCCATTCGTAAAGGGCTACGCGTTCAGCTTCGATGGCAAGATCGCATACTTTTGTAATTACAGTTGGAAATTTTGCTTTCACCTCATTCAAAACAGATTCACGTCGACCGCAAATAATTACGGTATTGTTTTCCTGAATAAATCTTTCGGTTAATCCAAGTCCGATACCGCTTGCACCACCTGTTATTAGAATTTTGTTGTTTGATAAGTTCATCTTTTTCGATCTTTTAAATTGATAAGACAAAGGTAGGAGCGAAGTAGGGATGGGGAATTGTAAATATCAAATCGATGTTTGCGAAATTCAAATCAGAGTTGTGAAATTCCAAATAAAAAAAATCCAAATTCCAATTCTCATTTTATGTCTTCCTGAGCGAAGTCGAAGGACACGCACTGTAGAACGCACTATACTGATTCAGCATGAGATCCTTCGACTTCGCTCAGGAGGACAAACCTTAAGATATCTATTCTGTGCAAATCTAAAATCTAAAATCTAAAATCTAAAATCTAAAATCAGCTCCTAAAAGCCAGTGGCGTAAATGTCGTTTGTTTTTTAAAGAAATTAGAAAAATGCGCCAATTCTTCAAAACCAAGCGAAAAAGCAATTTCAGAGATGTTCCAATCTGTTTGTTTTAAAAGGATTTTGGCTTCATTCGTTAATCTTGTAGTGATTAATTCGGTGGTGGTTTTTCCGGTGTTTTCTTTTAAAACTTTATTCAAATGATTGACGTGAACGGATAATCGTTCTGCAAAATCTTTGGCTGTTCTAAGTTCTAATCTTTGGTTTGGTGATTCAATAGGGAATTGCCTTTCCAGTAATTCTGCAAATAAAGAGGAAACTCTTGCGGCCGAATTATGTTTAGAATATAAAGCAGTTATAGGCTGTAATTTTTGTCCAAAGTGAATTAGCTCAGCAACATAATTACGAATCAGATCGTATTTATAAATATAATCTGAATTGATTTCTTTTTGTATTTTATTGAAAATCAATTCAACTTCTGTAACTTCTTCATCTGTAAGCTGAAAAATAGGATATCCATCTGAAGAAAAAATAGGCAATTCGTCTAAGTCAATTCCGCTTTTATTTTTGGATAAAAACTCACTCGTAAAAACACAAAATTGCCCGGACTGGTTGGTGTCTTGCGGCACATAATTGTACGGGATTTTTGGCGTAGCAAACAAAAGGCCTTGTTTTTCGATTTCGATTATTTTATCTGCATATTCGGCCTTATTCTTACCACGAATTAAACTTATCTTGTAATAAGCTCTTCTGTCGTAAGGCATTCCCGGTTTTCCCTGCATACGTTCTAAAAGCTCTTTAATGTCAAATACATTAAAATGCCCAATTTCTTTTTTGATGTCGTTGGGTAATAATGAACTTGGTTCGATTGAAGAACCTTCTGTGATGTCCTGATAAAATGAATCGAGTGATTTCATAAGATGAATTGTAAAATTCAAATATACGAAAAATAGATTTTAGTTTCAGGTTCTTTGCTTTGGATAGATTTAACCGCAAAGTGCGCTAGTAATTTCTCGCAAAGACGCAAAGTCGCAAAGTTTATTGCCTTTGTGACTTTGCGTCTTTGCGAGATTAAATAAGGCAGCTTTGCGAACGTTGCTTAAGACCCTTGCGAACCTTGCGGTTAAAAAAGGCTCCCCTGAATTAATTCCGGCTGAGGATTACTGCCAAAGGGGAAAGTTTCTAAGATAAAATATTGCCTTTTAATGGGATCAAATTCTCTTAATATAATGGCATCACATAAAAACTCCATATTAATTGTAGTGAATAAATCACTGGCAATTTGGATGTTTTCAGGCGCTAGATTTCGTCCTATTGAAATATGAGGATCGTCGCTTCTGTCTTTACTAGCAATCAGAAGTGCTTCCTGAATTTTTTTCATCATAGGTTTTAAGTCTGCTTTAGAATTTTCGCTCGGGGATATAAAGAAAGCCCGACTTTCCTCATAAGCGTTAAAATGATCTAAATGAATTTGAACAGGAGTTAAAGTGTCAGCGACTTTAAAAAGTTTCTGTATGTACTTAGCAAGTTGATTTTCATTTGCTTTAAATCCACCAATTGTAATATGCGCCACAGAATTGCAGCTGCCGTACCATCCAATTCTATTGAATAAATCTAATTTTTGTTTTTTGATTATCTCAATTCCATCTTCTGAAGGATGAAAAACAATAGAATATTTCTTTTCCATTTTTACATCTGGTTTTATGCAAATTTAAAATTTAAATTTCATTGTCAAATTCACGTAAAAATAATCAGAATTTAAATTGAGCAGTCAAAGCCCCATAAAAATAATCTTTTCCTGTACCAACCTCTTTTAAGAATGAACCTGCATTAAACCAACCGGTTTCAAGGGTAAAAGAAAGAAAGTCATTCATAGCATAATCTAGATTTGAAATCAATTGAGAACCTATAAAACGTTCTGTAGTGTCTTTTCCGGAATACAATAATTGCATATTTGGCGCGTATAAACCATCGCTTATGGTTTGTCTCCAAAAAATATCATAATCAAATCCGAGACCTAATTTGTCGGTTAAAGTAAAATTAATCGACGGATGAATATCAATTAAATTAGATGGACCAATTAAAGCTACTAATCCAAAATAAGCGCCTCTTGGATATAAGGGGTTAAAGGTTTGTAAATGAGTATCATCTGAATGTCTATCACCTGAAATAATTTCTGTTTTAAGACCAATTTCGGGACTGAATTTCACATTTTCAAAAGTATAACAGGCAAAAGATGAAAGTGTCCAGGCGGAAATTGTTTTCTCACTTATTTTTCCGAATTGGTAAAGTGCTTCAAAATCGTACTTCCAGTTTCCTTTGTTTTTCCAGATTCTGGTTCCGATAGAGTGTCTGTTTTCTTCGCCAATAGCATCATCAAAAACAGAACGGCTCTTCCATAATCCTAAGTAATACAAATCGATATTCTCTACAAAGGGTACTTTATGAATCACGGTATAACTTCCCCAGAATTTGGCATTTTCATTGAATTCATCATTAAAGGTTCCGGTTTTATTCGCGATTGGGTGAGTGAAAAAGGCATCTGTCTGCCAATTTCTATTTTTATAAAACAATTTGATTCCGTCAAAAGCAAGTCGGCTGTTAGGGCCTTCGCGAACCGCTACCAAACGCTGTGAACCGTACATCATTTCCTGTCTTCCGGAACGTAATGTAAATTGTTCGATTTTATTATGAATAAAATCGATATCTAAAAAGGCCTGATGAATATCGAGCTGATTTTCATCTACCGGACTCGGATCTATTTTGCTGTTTGCCAGACTGCTTTGTAATTCTACAAAAGTTCTGAAAATTCCCAAATGAATATCAGCATGAAGCAGATAACGGGAAAGTAAATAGCCGTCGCCTTCGTCAGATTCATCGCCCCATTTATCATTTACGGTGTACGTGTATTGCCATCTGGCTTCGCCGCCAATAGAGGCGAAGTAACTGCTGTTTTTACTCAGCGGAATATATTTGATTTTCTCGTATGCGTTTTTGGCCGAATCTGTTTGTAAATAAGTAACATAATCGTCATACCGCAACTTTTGAAATACAGGGTTTTGTTGTGCATTTGTGGCTGAAATGAATCCCAAAAGCAGCAATAATCGGAATAGTGTGTTCATAATTTAGTTTTTTTGATATCCGCCAAAATAGTTTACAGGACTCCAATCCGGAATTGCTTTTGGAGTAGGTTGAGCAAAGTTTCTAAAATCACTATCAGCATAAACTACTTTACCGTTTACAACTGTAAGTTTCGATTCGATGTTTAAAATTTTCTCTTCTGGGGTATTAAAATAATCATCAGAAAGAATGGCAAAATCGGCTAATTTATCTGCTGTGAGCATTCCTCTGTCTTTTTCGATATTGATTAACTGTGCGCTTCCGTAAGTAAATAATTTTAGTGCCGTTGTTCTGTCTACTATATTTTCGTCATTCATATATTTTAAACCGCCCAGTGTTTTTCCTGTAGTTAACCAATACAAACCAACCCACGGATTGTAACTTGCTACGCGGGTTCCGTCAGTTCCCATTCCTACTTTAATTCCTAATTCTAATATTTTCTTTAGCGGAACTGTGTTTGCAGCTGCTGTTTTGCCATATCTTTTTATGAAACTTTCTCCCTGATACGCCATTCTATGCTGAATCGCCAATCCTCCGTTCAGCGCTTTTATGCGTTTTAAGTTTTCTACAGAAACCGTTTCTCCGTGATCAAAGAACCATAAAAGTCCGTTTAGAGGAGTTTCTTTGTTGATGTCTTCAATAACATTTAAAAATCGGGTGATGCTTTCATTATATGTGGCGTGAATTCTAAACGGCCATCTGTTTTTTACCAATAATGATAAAACTTCTTTTAATTGTCCTTCCATCGCCGGGCTTAATTCCGGTCTGGGTTTGTCGAAGTTTTCAAAATCTCCTGCACTCATTACTAAATTTTCTCCTGCACCCTGAACATGGTATTCTACTTTATCAGAATGGTGATCGTCGTCACAGCCTTCACCAATTTCAACCGTCTGCATCCATTTGGTATAATCGTTTAGTTCTGTTCCTGCTTTTTGTGCAAACAAATAATAAGGCATTCTAATGGTTAAATCGCTGTCTTTGCATAAACCGTTGGTTACGCCGTAATCGTCAGGGAAATTTTGAAATCCGCCTCCTGCATCCATAATTGCTGTTACGCCAAGTCGGTTCATTTCGGTCATAAATTGTTTGGTCGAATTGAATTTTTCATCTTCTGTTAATTCCGGAAGCTTAGCAAGAGTAGAGTATAAAATAAAAGCGTTTGGTTCTGCCACTAATAATCCGGTTGGGTTTCCGTTGGCATCTTTTTCAATCAATCCCGCATTTGGGTTTGGTGTATTGGCATCTATTTTTAAGGCTGCGATTCCGGCTTTGTTTAGATAAGCGTGACCGTATAAATGAAGAATAAATGCCGGAACATCTCCTGTAGCGTCATTAATTTCTGCTAAAGTTGGTAATCTTTTTTCTTCAAACTGATAAGCATTCCATCCGCCAACAACGCGAACCCATTGGCCTTTTGGCGTTCTTTGTGCTTGTTCTTTTAGCATTGTCAAAGCTCTTTTTAGAGTACGAACACCATCCCAGCGCAACTCGGTATTAAAGAATCTTCCACCGCGGATAATATGCATGTGTGAATCGAATATTCCGGGAATAATTACTTTTCCCTTGGCATCAATTACAGTTGTGTTTTTGTTTTTTAGTTTTAAAATGTCGCTGTTTTTTCCGGTTTTAAGGATTTTTCCATCGGCAACAGCCATTGCTTCTACAATCGTGTTTTTATCGTCTAAAGTATGAATTACAGCATGATGAACGATAAGTGTGGCTCTTTTGCCTTGAGCGAAAACAGGCAGGGAAATGATGAAAAGAAAAGCTAGTATTTTGAAAGAGAGTTTCATGGTTGTGGTATTTTTAGTTGGTTTTGAATGATTTAATTAAAAATTAGGAATTAAAAATTAAAAATTATTTTTTCACGCAGATTTAGCAGATGATACAGATTTTTAATTTTTAATTCCCAATTTTTAATTGAAAATTAATTAGTGTTTCAACATTTCGTGAGCGTATTGAACACCAACACCGTAAGCACCACCGTATTTTTTAACTAAATCTGTTACAGGTACATAAGTTTCCTGACGAGCCCAGTCGCGTTGTAATTCTAATAAATACTGTAATGAAGTTACCGGATGAGCACCTGCCTGAACCATACGTGTTACGGCCATTTCGTGTGCTTCTTTAGAAACATCGCCACTTGCATCTGTAATTACATATACATCATAACCTTCGTTGATTGCTGATAATGCTGGCCCAACGATACAAACGCTTGTCCATAAACCTGCAAAAACCAGTTTCTTTTTACCTTTTGCAACTATAGCTTTATGAGCAGGAATATCTTCCCAGGTATTCATTGAAGTACGATCGATATAGTTTGAAGTAGCTTTTGGATAAAATTCTTCGATTTCACGAAAAACGGGTCCGCTAAATGATTTTTCGGCAACGGTTGTTACAATGGTAGGAACTTTGAATATTTTTGAAGCTCCGGCAACTAAAGCGGTGTTGTTACGAAGTTGATCGATTGGAATGTTATTTACTGCAAATGCCATTTGGCTTTCGTAATCAATAAGTACTAATGTGTGGTTGAAAGGATCTAATTGTGCCGGACTTGGTTTTTGAGCGAATCCAATAAAAGTTACAAATAATAATGCTGCGGTAAGGATTAATTTTTTCATGATAATTTATTTTTGTTGTGAATAAAAAGGTTTTTTAAAAATATTTTGTATTTGATTTTCAGTGTTTTGCATTTAGATTAAATGCTTTGTTTGTAATGTTTTGATTTTAAAGTTTTTTTCAAAAAAGGCAATAAAGTTCCTAACGATATATCGTCAATTTTTTATTGGATATTCGTGAATGAAATGTTTTAAAGCTTTTTAATGAATTTTAAAAAGGAAAATTCTGGTACCTAAATTTTTCCTTTTAGATGTAAACGGTGAAGGATTTCTGATTTTAATAAACCGCTTCCTCCTCCAAAATGTTCAATTACTTCGACTTCGGGTTGTTGTTCTAAACAAAAAGAAGTGAACTTTTTTTCGACATGATCTTCGATTCCGGAACTCAAAAGAACAATGTCGATTTTGTGATTTTGAAAGTATTCCTGAGCTTCATTCTCGTGATGAAAAGCAACTGCGTTCCAGTTTTCATCTGCATTTACAAGTCGAAGTAAAATGGCCAGGATTGCTTCGTTTTTTCCGAGTAATAAGAATTCAAGAGTTTTCATAATCGTTTTTTTTTGTTTAAGTTTCTAAGAGGCTGAGTTATTAAGTTACTAAGTTTTTTTTAGGCTTTAATTTTTCAGTTGGATAGAACTTGTAATTTGTTTTACAAATGTATTCGTTAATTCAATTTTGTTCGCTTAATCTAGGACAAGAAATATAATTTTCTACAATTTGATGATTTCAGGTTTAAGACGGCAGCTTTTTTAAGAACTAATAATTTGTTTGACAAATGTATTGGTTAACTCAAAAAGCATGACTTAATCCAGGACAAGAAATCAATCTTTAGTCGAAGTATGTTTTTCAGGTTTTAGATTCAGTTTTAAAAAGAACGATTCATTTATTTGACAAATGTATTACTAAGCTAAAAGGTAGTCGCTTAATCTAGGACAAGAAATTAATTTTGAGTTTTTGAAAGCTAATTTAGGAGTTTAAGCGGTAGGATTTCTATATCGTTTTTTAAATAAATAATAATTTTAAAGAAAAAAGTTTAAGTTATAATTGTTTGAAAAAGCGGCGTAATGTCAAGTAAAACAATAAATTAAAAATTGAATCATTATAAATAAGAGAAAAAAAAGAGTATCAAATGTGGAAACCCGTAATGTTTTCTCTAAAGTAGCTTGTAGATTTGTGTTATAGAAATTGATATTGACGTTGTTTTTGCCTTTTTAAACAGCATTTTTTAATTTCTATGTTACTGTTTTTGGAGAAACATTTTTTTTTTAGAATGAAAATTTGACACCATTTCATTGTGGATATCTTTGTATAAGTTTGCAAGACATACGAGAAAGTCTAATTTTTATAGGGTTTTTAGATTTTGTTAATCAAAGTCTGAAAACCCTTTTTTTATTAGCTTAATAGTAAAATACCCGTAATCCAAAAATGAATATGGTCCCAATTGATTTTGAACTTTTGAGGTGAAAAACCATAGAAATTTTTAAAAGCTGCCGAAAAATGAGACACATCTTTATAGCCACATTTGTATGCTACGTCACTAACTGTCGAAGCTTTATTCTGAAATAATTCTTTGGCATGTTCCATTCTGAGTTTTATAATATAACTTTTCACGGTAGTCCCAAAACAAGCTTTAAATCCTTTTTTTAATTTAAATTCATTTAGCGAAATCAACCTTGAAAGTTCTGCCAATGTTGGTGCGTGAACATAATCGTTGTCTAGTATTTGTTTGGCTTCTAATAATTTATTGTAATCATCTTCATCAATCTGATCTTTTTGTATGGGTATGGTAATGATTGTTTCGAGCTGATGTATAAGCAGTTCCCTGATTTTAGTTTCGATATACATTTTTTTTAGGGCACCCTGACGGTTACAGTTCTTTATTTCGTGAATCACCCATTGAATTGCCGGCGTAAAGGGAATATATTTCGAAGTAAGATAGCTGGATTTTTTAAGCAGGATATTTTTTGAAAATTTCTCATGAAGTTCCCAATCTTCATTGATGATATTGTAATAAAAGTCTTTTGACAAGATTATAGAAAAGTAATTAATTTCTTCAAAGGCAGGTATTTTAATGGTTGCTTTATAGTTTGTAGCGTAAAATATATTATGAGTATTCTTTTTTGAATATTTTTCGGTTTCTAATTGATCAATATGAGTTTCGACATTATTGCAGCAGATAAAATTCATTACCACAGATTCTTCATCAATTTCAAAAATGATAGTTTGAGGCGTTGAAAAGAGCATTTGTGTATCGAGCAAAACCATTCCTTCGGTGATTAAATGATGGCTCTTAATTTGTTCTGAATCACCATTTTTTATATTGACATTCTCTTCTGTTAAATAATTTTTCGGGTAATAAGTGTCACCAATTTCAATTTGAATAAGTGACTTTTCGTGTGCTAAAATTTTCGATTTGATCTTCAAAATATAATCCGTTTTTACAAAATAATAATCCGTTTTTCCCTATCTTTTTTCGAGTTGTTGATGGTACTTTTGCGCCAAAGTTATTTATAATTAGTCTAATTAAAGATATGACAACTCACAAATTTTTATTTTTTAGTATATTTTTTTTCTTTTCGGTCTTATCGCATTCCCAGCAAAATCAGGGTTTCTTCGTCAGTGGAGAGGTAACAGAAAATTCCGGACAAACAATTCCGTATGCCACGATTAGTATCGAAAAAACGAACTTCAGCATGATTTCGGATGAAAACGGAAGTTTTGTTTTCAAAAATATAAAGCCGGGAAAGTACACTTTAAAAATCACTGCAATTGGTTTTTCGAACTATAAAAAAAATATTGAAGTTTCATCAGCGGATGTCAATTTTAAGGTTCGCTTAGAAAATGAATTAAACGAATTGGAAAGTGTTACGGTTTTAGGACGTACAGCAACCGATAAAGTAAATAAACAAGCTTATAATGTAACGGCTCTTGATGCTAAAAAGCTTCATAATACTACGCTTGATTTGTCTCATGCTTTAGACAGAGTTTCCGGTGTTCGTGTTCGTGAAGCTGGTGGAGTAGGTTCAAGATCAGAACTTTCGATAAATGGTTTCTCGGGAAATCAAATCAAGGTTTTTATTGATGGAGTTCCTATGGATAATTTTGGATCTTCTTTTCAGCTGAATAATATTCCTGTAAACCTTGCTGATCGTGTCGAAGTTTACAAAGGTGTTGTACCCATTTGGCTGGGCGGTGATGCTTTAGGAGGTGCGGTGAATATTGTGACAAACAGCAAACCAAGAACTTATGTTGATGCATCGTATTCTTTTGGATCTTTTAATACGCATCGTTCTGCTGTAAATGCGGGTTATACTGCTAAAAACGGTTTTACGACAGAAATAAATGCTTTTCAAAATTATTCAGATAATAATTATTGGGTCAATGTTGATGCGGCCAATTTATTTTCAGGTCAATATTATCCAAATCAGCGCGTAAGAAGATTTCATGATAATTACCATAACGAAACTGTGGTTGTAAACATTGGAATTACTGGAAAAAAATATGCTGATAAATTGTTATTTGGCCTTACAGCAGGTCAAAATAAAGCAGACATTCAAACGGGAGCAAGAATGGAAAGTGTGTTTGGATCTGTTTATTCGAAAGGAAATATCCTGATGCCAACTGTAAAATATCAGGTTAAAGATCTTTTTACAAAAGGCTTGAATTTTAACCTTACGGGGAATTTTAATTTTGGAGAAGAAAAAAATATTGATACCGTATATATCAGATATAACTGGTTTGGCGAGAGCAGAAAGTTTGACGGTTTAGGTGGAGAACGCAGTCGTACGTTGCGCAAATTCAAAAACAATAACGGAATTGCTACAGCAAATGCCACTTATAGTCTGAACGAGAGACATTCCTTTATGTTAAATAACACCTTCAATACTTTTGATCGTAAGGAAAGTGATGAGTTAGTTCCTGAATCTTTAGTGTACAAACAACCTAAAAAATCACAAAAAAATGTAATAGGATTAGGTTATAAGTTTGACTACAACGAGAAGTGGAGTACATCTGTATTCTTAAAAGATTATTCCCTAAAAACGACTTATTCCAGAAGTTATAATCCATCTGGAAATACCGGAGATATTGCATACCAGCAATATGTAGACCATACTTCTGTAATGGGATACGGTGGAGCAACAAGCTACTATATCAGACAAAATTTGCAGGTAAAAGGATCTTTCGAAAAAAGTTACCGTTTACCAAATCCACAGGAAATCTTTGGAAACGTAAATGAAAATATTGCTGGAAATCTTGACCTTAAACCGGAGACCAGTAATAATTTTAATGCTGGAGTGAGTTATCAAACTAGCTTTAGAAAAGTAAATGCCATGACATTTGATCTGAACTTTTTGTATCGGGATGCTAGAGATTTTATACGTTCTGAGCTGAATATAAATCAAACCATGCAAACCAACGTCAATCAGGGACGAGTGACGAATTACGGAGTAGATACAGAGATTCGATATTCATACAAAAACCGATTTACTGCAGGTGTAAATATGACTTATCAAAATCTTCGTAATATGACAAAATATGAGCCAGGCCAGGAATATGTATCGCTTTTTTACAAAGACAGGGTGCCAAACATCCCCTATTTATTTGGAAATTTTGATGCGACGATATTTTTTAATGATTTTATAAAAAAAGGAAATAATTTATCTGTAGGATACAATCTTCTCTATGTCTATGATTATTATTTGTCATGGCCAAGCCGTGGTATTCAGTCTAGTAAACTGGATATTCCAACACAGTTTAATCACGATATAAATATTGTTTACACGCTTGCAGACGGAAAATACAACATAGCTCTTGAATGTAAAAATGCATTAGACAATAAGCTGTACGATAACTTTTCGTTGCAAAAACCAAGTCGTGGCTTTTACCTCAAATTCAGATATTTTTTCGATAAATCACGTAAATAATTTAATAATTCAAACCATAATAACATGAAAAAAAGTAGCAAATTAATTTTGTTTTCAGCTTTAGTAGCTTTTACAACGTTCTCTTGTAGTAGTGATTCTGATAAACCCGGAAATGAAACAGGCGGTGGAGTAGACACCGGAAAAACAAAATATATAATTACTGCCACTACGGGAGCAGCAGGAATTGCAGATTATTTGTTAACTGCTGATGATATTTCTAAAGGGTCTATTACTACAACCGGTAATGGTATCGAACAAGACGGATCTTACCGTTATTACATTACAGCGCAAAATAACTTTTTTAGTTTATTATACGGACAAGGAAATCCTGGTGCTGTAACAACTTATAACCTTAATGCAGAAGGAAAGTTAATTAAGAAATCTAATTTTCAGGCAGAAACTGTACACGTTTTTACAGCTGTAAACAAGGATATTTTAACGATTAAAGTTCCAAGAAGCGGTGCGGCATCTATTGCTCAAATGTATAAAATTGATGCAGAAAAATCACTTATTACAGGTGAGGCGCAACAAGACACGAAAAAATTAGCAGGAAACGGCGAAAGAGCCTTTTTTACCTGGGCAACTCAGGTGGGCGAAAAAGTGTATATGCCTTATATGAGTATTAAAGGTGACGGAGTTGATAATTTTGGAACTAAAAACCCGGACAGTACATGGGTTGCGGTATATACATATCCAGAGCTTAAATTAGAAAAAGTGATCAAGGATAACCGTACCAGTTATTTAGGAGGTTATTTTACAAACGGATTGTATCAGGACGAAAACGGAGATGCTTACGGTTTCTCAGGAGCGGTTGCTACAAGCAATTCTGTTGTAACTTCTACTAAACCATCTGCTGTGGTAAAAATTAAAAAAGGAACTACAGAATTTGATAAAACGTATTTCTTTAATGTACAGGAAAAGTCAGGAGGATATAAAATTGCTTCATCCAGCTATATCTCTAAAGGAAAAGTTTTGTTACAAATGTATGGTACGGCAGGAACTAATAAAGGTGCTGCAAAACTGGCAATTGCTGATGTTTACAATCAAACTTTTACATGGGTAACTAATGTGCCTGAAACAATTAGTTTTACAACAGTAGAAAGATATAATCTTGTTAGCGAAGACGGTACATCTGCTATTGTTGGTATTAATACTCCTGAAGGAAACTGGATTTACACAATCAACGGCTCAACTGCTGTTGCTACTAAAGGAATAAAAGTTGAAGGTGGTCAGATTACTGCAATTGCAAAATTAAAATATTAAAAATTGGTTTCTTTTGGACCGTAGGCCTTTCGGGGCTTGCGGTTTTTTTATTTATCTTTTTATACGCTACTAATTATGTTTTCTTTTTCAAAATCAAATACAAATAAGAAAAAAAGTAAAAAATCGCTTTTCAAGCGTATTATGGCCTGGTTGCATTTATGGCTCGGACTGGCTTCCGGTATTATTGTGGTCATTGTTAGTTTAACGGGTTGTATTTATGTTTTTGAAAACGAAATTAAGGATTTTATCGAAGACTGGCGTTTTGTAGAACCTCAGGAAAAAGCTTTTTTATTGCCCTCGCAATTGGTTACAATTGCAGATAAAACCATGAAAGGCAATCATGCCACAAGTGTTACTTTTGGATCCAAAGAGGATGCTGCTATTGTGGGGTATTTTATCGAGAAAAAAGAAAGTAAAGACGAAAAAGGAGAACATAAAAGAGGAGGAAAAAAAGGAAATCTTAAAAATGACACGGCTAAAAATGGGAGTGAAAGAGCAAAATCTGAACTAAAACAGCAAGGAAAAGGCAAGCCAAAAGGGGAAAAAGAACAAAAGCCCAGAAAAAGAAGAAGCGGTGTTTTTACCAGTATTTATATGAATCCGTATACCGGAGAAATATTAAATGTAAAATCTTTTTCGAGAGGCGAATCTCCCGATTTTTTCAGATGGATATTAAACGGTCACCGTGCTTTATGGTTACCTTATAATATAGGAAGGCCAATTGTGGGTGTGGCGGTTATAATTTTTGTTATTTTATTAATTTCAGGGATAGTGCTTTGGTGGCCAACTAAATGGATTAAGTCCATTATTAATAAAAGTTTTAAAATAAAAACAGATGCCAGTTTCAAACGCGTCAATTATGATTTGCATAATGTGCTTGGGTTTTACAGCTGCATTTTTCTATTCTTTATTGCCGTAACCGGCTTAGTATGGAGTTTTGACTGGTGGAGTAAATCACTATACTGGGTTACATCCGGAGGAAAACCATTAGTCGAAAGCCGTGAATCTCCAAAATCAGACACTACAAATGTTAGGACTTTTAATCTTACTACAGCTGATAAAGTTTTATTGAAGATGAACAAAGAAAATCCACAGGCAGCCGGGATACTAATTTCGATTCCTGCAAAACCAGCAGATCCTATTGGAGCTTTTGTTTACAAACAAAAAAATACCTATTATAATATGGACAGGTATAATTTTGATCAGCAGACTTTAAAAGAGATTTCAATAAAGTCGACTTTTTCAGGAAAATATATCGATGCTAATATACCAGACAAAATACGAAGAATGAATTATGATATTCATGTTGGAAGTGTACTGGGACTTACAGGGAAAATTATTGCTTTTTTTGCCAGTCTAATTTCGGCCAGTTTGCCTATTACTGGATTTTTAATTTGGTGGGGAAAACAGAAATTTGGCAAAAAACCAGCTGCATCTCCAAAAGTTGCCACAAAAGCAATTCCTATTATTAAAGCTAAACAAGTCTTAGAGAAAGAATTGTCAGTTTAACGGATTGAGAATCCGTTTTTTTATAGTTTTTTTGATGTTGGTTAAAGGCAAAACTTTATGAGTTTTGCCTTTTTTTTTAATGTGATGCATTGAAGCTAATCGATAGGGTAAAAAATTATACTCCTATTAATTTTATTTAGTTAATCCCTGACTTTTAAGCCATTCTTCACAATCTCGTGTCCAGAACTTACTGGTATCTTTTATTCCCAGACCAAAACCATGTCCGCCTTTTTCATAAATATGCAATTCAGCCGGAACACCATTATTTTTAAGCGCTAAGTAAAAATTGATACTGTTTTCGGGTAAAACAGTCGTATCGTCTGTTGCATGCACCAAAAAAGTTGGCGGAGTTTGTGCGGTTACCCTTTTTTCATTCGAAAACGAATCAAGCAATTCCTGCGACGGATTATTACCCAACAAACTAATTTGTGATCCCTTGTGTGTAATATCATTTTGCATGGATATTACAGGATAAATTAAAAGAGAAAAATCAGGTCGTGCACTTACTTTCGAAGTCGTTTCATATGTTTTTTCGTCGTAATGCGTAGCTAGTGTAGATGCCAAATGTCCTCCGGCAGAAAACCCTAAAATTCCAATTTTGTTTGCATCAATATTATATTTTGCAGCATTTTGTCTTACATAACGCACAGCTTCCTGAGCATCTTGCAAAGGCCCAAAGTTTTTGTTTTTCATGATCTTATCACTTGGTAGTCGGTACTTTACTACAATAGCTGCAATTCCCAGACTATTGAACCATTCGGCTACTTTGGTTCCTTCCTTATCAATTGCTAAGTGCTGATATCCTCCGCCGGGAAATATGATAACTGCGGCCTGATTGGGTTTACTTGCTGCAGGCAGGAAAATGCTTAAGGTAGGAATGCTGACCAAACTGGTGCTTTGTACTTTTCGGTCCTTGATGCTTTCGTTTTCTTTATAATCCGTTGCCTTAATTTCGTCCGGTATTTTATTCCATAGCGGTACGATTTTATTCTGAGCATTAAGCTGGTTGGTGGCTCCTGTTAAAACAACAAGAATTATCATTGCTTTTTTCAGGAACATTTTTTGTGAATTTTTCAATTTTATAATGAATTAGTTAAATAGTATGCTTTTTAGCAAATATTCAAAAATAGAAATTTTAGCCTATTTCTGTATTGGAAAGAACGTTAAAAAGCAGTTTTTATTTTGAGACAGCTTGCAGGGGCGGTAAATGATTTCAGGGTGTTATTTTTGGTACAATTTTACCCCCTAATAAGGACAAATTTCATATGTCTGCTTTTAACAGATATATTGTTTAATGTGTAATTTTGAATAGACTTTTTTGTTCTATATGTTTATTTATTTAGTTAAAATAATTTTTTATATAATATATTTGGAATATAAAGATTAAAAACTATATTTGTGCAATCGATTACATTATTTTAATTTGTTAGATTTGCAAAATTGATTTTTATTGTCTTTTACCTGAGTTAATAAGTAAATTAATAGTGCAGAAAAAAATATCAATTTTATAATTCAATTTTACTATGAACCAACCACCAGACACAGTTATTACCAATCAAGCCAAAAAATCTACAGGAACGTATCGTTGGAGTATTTGTGCTTTACTGTTTTTTGCTACCACAATCAACTATTTAGACAGACAAGTACTTTCGCTGACATGGAGTGATTTTATCGCGCCGGAATTTCATTGGACGAACAATGACTATGGAAATATTACAGCTTTATTCTCGATTTTTTATGCCGTTTCTTTATTATTTGCAGGTCGGTTTGTAGATTGGCTGGACACTAAAAAAGGATTTCTGTGGGCTATCGGAATTTGGTCTTTAGGAGCTTGTTTGCATGCTTTTTGCGGTATTGCAACAGCAGGAATTATTACAGGAAATTGGTTTGTAGGTTTTGAAGGTGCAAAAGACGCAATAGATTTGGTACAGGATACAGGATTGGTTATTAATGTAAGTGTTACATTGTTCATATTTGCACGTTTTGTTCTGGCAGTAGGTGAGGCAGGAAACTTTCCGGCCGCTATAAAAACTACAGCAGAGTATTTTCCTAAAAAAGACAGAGCATTTTCTACCAGTATTTTTAATGCAGGTGCAACCGTAGGAGCTTTGGCAGCTCCAATATCGATTCCTTTTATTGCGAAATCATTCGGTTGGGAAATGGCTTTTATTATCATTGGGGCATTAGGTTTTGTATGGATGGGATTTTGGGTTTTTATGTATGATAAACCAGAGAGACATCCAAAAGTAAGTGCTGCAGAATTGGAATACATTCAACAAGATGATGTTGCTGATAGTAAGTTAGTTGGTTATGTACCGGAAACTACCACAAAAGTATCTTTTGTAGAATGTTTTAAATACAAACAAACCTGGGCTTTTGCTTTTGGTAAATTCATGACCGATGGTGTGTGGTGGTTCTTTTTGTTCTGGACACCTGCTTATTTAAGTTCTGTTTATGGAATGGATTCTACGCAAGCCGCTTTACCATTGTTTGTTTTATATATGATTACCCTGCTTTCTATAATAGGAGGCTGGCTGCCAACTTATTTTGTGGAAAAGAAAGGAATGAACCCGTACGAAGGAAGAATGAGAGCGATGCTGATTTTTGCATTCTTTCCATTATTAGCCTTAATTGCGCAGCCTTTAGGTTATATAAGTTACTGGATTCCGGTAATTATCATTGGTATTGCAGGTGCAGCTCACCAATCATGGTCGGCGAATATTTTTACAACTGTAGGAGACATGTTTCCTAAAAAAGCAATTGCTACCATTACAGGAATTGGTGGACTTGCAGGAGGTGTTGGTTCTACCATAATCAATAAAGGTTCAGGATTATTATTTGATCACGCCAAAGAAACCAATATGTCTTTTATGGGGTTTCATGGTATTGAAGCCGGTTATTTTATTATTTTCTCTATCTGTGCCGTATGTTATTTAACAGGTTGGATCGTAATGAAAACGTTAGTTCCTAAATACAGTCCGATTACCGGTATGTAATATTTGGAAAATTTTAATAGTTGAAAATGTGTTTTTTAAAGATAAAAATCTAATTTTGTGCAATCGATTACATTAAATTAAAAATTATGACAAAATATAGTTCAAGATACGCGTCAAGCCCGGAAGCTGTAAAAAAGTATGATACTCAGGAATTAAGAAGTGAATTCTTAATTGATGACTTAATGCAACATGATGAGATTGTTTTAACCTATTCTCATTACGATAGATATATTGCTGGTTCTGCAGTTCCGGTAAAAGGGGATTTAGCATTAGAAAGTATCGACCCGCTTAAAGCTTCTTATTTTTTAGAAAGAAGAGAAATCGGAATCATTAATGTTGGAGGAAGCGGTTCTATTGTAGTAGAAGGAAAAACATACGCATTAGGATTTAAAGATGCTTTGTATATCGGAAGCGGTAATAAAGAAGTAATTTTTAAAAGTGACGACAGCAATAATCCTGCTAAATATTATATCAACTCTGCACCGGCTCATACTACTTACCCAACAGTAAAAGTAAGTTTGGCAGAAGCAAATAAATTAGAATTAGGTACGATGGAAACGGCTAATCACCGCACAGTAAACCAAATGATTATTGGTAGTGTGGTAACGACTTGCCAGTTACAAATGGGAATGACGGAATTAAGACCTGGAAGCGTGTGGAATACCATGCCGGCTCACGTACACGATCGTAGAATGGAAGTGTATTTCTATTTGGATATTCCGGAAAATCAGGCAGTTTGTCATTTTATGGGACAACCACAAGAAACAAGACATATCTGGATGAACAATCATCAGGCAGTAATTTCTCCACCATGGTCAATTCACTCAGGATCAGGAACCAGTAATTATACTTTTATCTGGGGAATGGCAGGAGAGAATTTAGATTACGGAGATATGGATGTTTGTAAAATAACTGATTTAAGATAACTTAATAACAATTAAATAAAAAATTATGTCAATTAACCTTTTTGATTTAACTGGAAAAATTGCACTTGTTACAGGAGGAGTTCATGGTCTTGGAATGGCTATGGCAAAAGGACTTGGTCAGGCAGGCGCAAAAATTGTAATAAACGATCGCTCATCAAGAGAAACAGTAGATAAGGCAGTTGCAGAATACAAGTCTGTTGGTATTGAAGCATATGGTTATGTATTTGATGTAACTGATGAAGCAGCTGTAATAGAAAATATAAATAAAATCGAAAGCGAAGTTGGTCCAATTGATATCTTGATCAACAATGCGGGAATTATAAAAAGAATTCCTATGATTGAAATGGAAGTAGAGGATTTTGAAGCAGTTATAAAAGTAGATTTAGTAAGTCCTTTTATCGTTTCAAAAACAGTTGCAAAAGGAATGATCGAAAGAAGACAGGGAAAAATAATCAATATCTGTTCGATGATGAGTGAATTGGGTAGAGATTCTGTGAGTGCTTACGCTGCTGCAAAAGGAGGATTGAAAATGTTAACCAAAAATATGGCGACAGAATGGGCAAAGTTTAATATTCAAACAAACGGAATCGGTCCAGGATATTTTGCTACTAGCCAAACAGCTCCTATTAGAGTAGATGGTCATCCTTTCAACGAATTTATTATCAGCAGAACGCCTGCTGCGCGTTGGGGAGATCCAGAAGATTTGCAAGGTGCTGCAATCTTCTTATCTTCAAAAGCAAGTGACTTTGTAAACGGACATATCCTTTATGTTGACGGTGGAATTTTAGCTACAATTGGAAAACCATCCAACGAGTAATTCGCAATAATAAAGAAAGAAGAAATGAGCGCAAATCAAACATTCATAAACGATAACTTTTTACTTGAAAATAAATTCGCTGAAGAGTTATATCATAATTACTCAAAAAATCAACCTATAATTGATTATCATAATCATTTGAATCCACAGTTTATTGCTGAGGATAAGATTTTTGATAATATAACACAAGTTTGGATAAACGGAGATCATTACAAATGGCGTGCGATGCGTACATTAGGGATCAACGAGCAATTTGTAACAGGAAACGGTTCAGATAAAGATAAGTTCTTAAACTGGGCAAAAACGGTTCCCTATACAATGCGTAATCCTTTGTACCACTGGACGCACTTAGAATTAGCCCGTTATTTTGATATCTATGATTTGCTGAACGAAAAATCAGCAGAGAAAATTTATATCGAAACTACAGAGAAAATTAATTCTCAGGCATACAGTACGCAAAACCTGCTTAAAAAAGTAAATGCTGAATTGGTTTGTACCACAGAAGATCCGATTGATAATTTAGAGTTTCACCAGAAACTGACAAAAAATCCTATCGGAACTAAAATGAGTACCGCTTTCAGACCTGATAAAGCCATCTTAATTTCTAATGATGGTTATAATGCATATCTGGACACATTAGGGGATGTGTCCGGTATTGCAATTAATACTTTTGCTGATTTGCAGGCTGCATTAAGAAAGAGAATTGAGTTTTTTAATGCAAACGGCTGCAAATTAAGTGATCACGGTTTAGATCAGATTTATTTTGAAGAATTTACAGAATCTGAAATAAATACTATTTTCAAAAAGAAAAGAGAAAACAGAATTATATCGCCGGAAGAAGCTTTAAAATTCCAAAGTGCTGTTTTGTTATTCTTGTCTGAAACCTATCATGAGTTCGGATGGGTACAACAGTTTCACTTAGGTGCATTGCGTAATAATAATGCGCGTATGCACAGAATTTTAGGGCCTGATACAGGATGGGATTCTATTGGAGATTATCCCCAGGCTCAAAAATTATCCAGCTTTTTAAACGCATTAGATAGTAAAGATAAATTGACTAAAACAATCATTTATAACTTAAATCCTGCTGATAACGAAGTGATGGCAACCATGATTGGAAACTTCAATGACGGAAGCGTTCGCGGAAAAGTACAGTTTGGATCAGGATGGTGGTTTTTAGATCAAAAAGACGGAATGACCAAACAATTGAATGCCCTTTCTAACATGGGATTAATTAGTTGTTTCGTAGGAATGCTAACCGATTCAAGAAGCTTCTTGTCTTTTCCAAGACACGAATATTTCAGACGTATTTTATGTAATCTTTTAGGAGATGAAATTAAACGCGGAGAATTACCTAACGATATGGAATGGATAGGGAAATTAGTTTCAGACATTTCATATAACAACGCAAAAGAATATTTCAAGTTCTAAAAATAATTTTACCATTAAGATATTAAGGAAAATTAAGTTGAATGCTGAATAGAAAATTAAGATTAAAAGTTTTAAAAGAAAGCAAAACGAAGATTTTGCGGATTTAATTTAAGAAATCATTTTAATCTTTTATCCCGATACCTATCGGGATTACTAAAACAAATCATCAAGCTTAATTTTTCTTAATCTCTTAATGGTAAAAAGAAAAGTCTCTTAGTGGTAAAAAAAAAATTACTGGTAAAACAATAAAACAATATGAGTAAAGTAGTTGCATTCGGAGAAATTATGTTGCGTCTTTCGACAGAGAGGCATTTACGTTTTTCACAATCTACGGCATTTGGCGCTTCTTACGGAGGAGGCGAATTTAATGTTTGTGTGTCTTTGGTGAATTATGGCGTAAACGCAGAATTTGTGACAAGATTACCTGAGAATGAAATTGGTACCTCGGCATTAAAAGAAATGCGAAAAATGAACGTAGAATCTAAAAACGTAGTTTACGGAGGAGAACGTTTAGGCATTTATTTTCTTGAAACCGGTGCCGGAACACGTGGCAGTAATGTTGTTTATGATCGTGCACATAGTTCGATGGCAACTATTGAGAAAGGTACAATTAATTGGGAGAAAGTCCTGGAAGGTGCAACCTGGTTTCACTGGAGCGGAATTACCCCGGCAATTTCAGAAAGTGCTGCAGAAGCTTGTTTAGAAGCAATTAAAGTAGCGCATAAAAAAGGAATCACCATTTCATGTGACCTGAACTACCGATCAAAATTATGGCAATATGGTAAAACGCCAAGTGATGTTATGCCAGAAATGCTAAAGTACAGCAATGTTATTTTAGGAGATATAGATACGGCGTATTTCATGTTAGGAATACCGAAGGTTAACCCGAATTATCAGGATGAGAAATCACTTCCTGTTTTGTATACCAAATTGTTTGATTTGATTCCGAATTTAAAAACAGTAGCCACTACATTACGTTATTCTGTAAGTGCCTCACACCAGAGAATTGGCGGTATTTTATTTGACGGAAAAGCAATTTATCAGGCAGCTGTAAAAGAAGTTACACCCGTTGTGGATAGAGTAGGTAGTGGAGATGCTTTTATGGGTGGATTGATCTACGGGTTGCAGCAATATCAAAATAATAATCAGAGAGCGTTAGACTTTGCAGTAGCGGCTTGTTGTTTGAAACATACCATTGCAGGAGATTATAATCTGGTTACTTTAAAAGAAGTTGAAAATATGATAGATGGAGATGGTTCTGCATTAGTATCAAGATAATTAAGAAAAGATGGCAAAATATTCAAGAATTGAAGTGGCTTTACAAATGAAAGAGAACGGAATGGTTCCGTTGTTTTTTCATTCAGATATAGAAGTAAGCAAGAAAGTATTAAAGGCATGTTATGATGGTGGTGCGCGATTAATGGAGTTTACAAGCAGAGGAGATTTTGCTCATGAAGTTTTTGGAGCTTTAAACAAATACGCTTTGGCTGAATTGCCCGGAATGATGTTGGGTGTAGGTTCTATAACCGATGCAGCAGCGGCTTCATTGTATATGAGTTTAGGAGCTAATTTTATTGTAACTCCTGTTTTTAGAGAAGATATAGCCATAGCCTGTAATCGACGTAAAGTACTTTGGTCGCCAGGTTGCGGTACGCTTACTGAAATTGCAAGAGCGGAAGAATTAGGATGTGAAATCGTAAAATTATTTCCTGCGGATATTTACGGACCAGAGTTTATAAAAGCTATAAAAGGACCTTGCCCGTGGACGAATATTATGCCAACAGGCGGTGTTTACCCAACCGTAGAAAGTTTGGCATCCTGGTTAAATGCAGGCGCAACTTGTGTAGGATTAGGTTCGCAATTAATTTCGAAAGATATATTAGATAAAGAGGATTATGATGGCTTAAAAACGAAAGTAAGCCAGGTTCTTGATATCATCAAAAATATTAAAAATAAATAAGGAGTAATCATACCGATCCTTATTTACAAGCGTTTTTTTAGATTTTAGAGATTGTAATTGAGCATTACACTTGAAAAATAAATTTTGTCATTCCTCACAGCAAAATTTACTTTCCTCACACAAGTGTAATGTTTCTTTTACAATGGAAGATTTAAAAGCTAATAAGGTTTTAATGTGATTATTTATAACACTTTAAAGATTTAAAATGAAAGAGTTAAACAGAAAAAATACAGGATTAGAAAAATTACAGCCAATAAAAGTAGTTCAGTTTGGAGAAGGAAATTTCCTGAGAGCTTTTGTTGATTACGCATTTCACAAACTAAATAAAGAAGTTGATTTTAATGCCGGTATTGCAATGGTGCAACCTTTGAAAGACGGTATGGTACACCTGATTAACGATCAGGATGGTCTTTATACTTTGTTTATGAATGGTATTAAAAAAGGCGAAAAAATACAGGATATTGAGTTGATTACTAATATTGTAAAAGCTATAAATCCGTATACTGAATTTGCAGATTATTTGGCTTTAGCCAAAGAAGAAGAACTTCAGTTTATTGTTTCAAATACTACCGAAGCCGGAATTGAATTCATCGAAAGTGATACTCCGGATATGCAGCCGCCAGTTTCATTTCCTGCAAAGTTGACGGTTTTATTATATGAAAGATTTAAACATTTCAATGGAGATACTTCTAAAGCAGTAACCATAATTCCTTGTGAATTGATTGATTATAATTCAGAGACGCTTAAAAAATATATTTTACAATATGTTGATTTATGGAAATTGGAGGATGAATTTAAAACTTGGGTATCAGATGCTTGTACGTATCACAGTACTTTGGTTGACAGAATTGTTCCCGGATATCCAAGAGCTGAAATTGAAGAATACAATAATAAATTAGAGTATAAGGATAATTTAATTGTTGCGGCAGAACCTTTCTTTCTTTGGGCTATTGAAGGTGGCGATGCTTTAAAAGCAAAATTACCTTTTGATAAAACAGATTTGAATGTGAAAATCGTTGATGATATACGTCCTTTTAAAATGATTAAAGTTCGTATTCTAAACGGCGCACACACGGCAATGGTTCCTTTTTCACTTTTATACGGTAACAAATTAGTGATGGAAACGGTTAACGGAGATTTTACCGGAAAATTCGTAAACAGCGTTATTAGTGAAATTAGTGAAACGCTTGATATGGACAAAAATGAAATTACAGCTTATTCTGAAGAGGTAATGGACCGATTTAAAAATCCTTTTATCAAACATGCGCTGGCTGATATTGCATTAAATTCTATTTCAAAATTCAAAGTAAGAGTTTTGCCTAGTTTATTAGGATATTATAATGCTAATAAAAAATTGCCTGTTAACTTAACTTTTTCATTAGCAAGTTTAATTCAGTTCTACAAAGGAACCTGGAATAACGAAGCATTACCTGTAAAAGATTCTCCGGAGATAGTTGAAGCATTTAACAACGCTTGGCAATTGAAAACTACAGATTTAGTTGTAGCTAAAACATTGGCTAATGCTGAATTCTGGGGTGAAGATTTAACTCAGGTAAAAGGTTTGTCTGAAGCTTTGGTACTGGCCTTAAATGAAATTGAAGAAAACGGAATAGAAAAAGGTTTTGCTAATTTTAGCAAACAGTATTAATTGGAATAGTTTCTAAAATTCTAAGTTTTCGGGACGCATCTTAGCGACTTAACACCTTAGAAACTTAGCTACTTTAAAAAAAACGATCATGCAAAAAAAATTAATAAAAGTCAACCCGGCAGATAACGTAATTGTCGCTTTAACCGATTTGGTACAAAACGAACAAATTATATTTGAAGGAACTACCGTCTCACCAACAACTGATGTTAAAGCAAAACATAAAATTGCAGAGAAAGATTTTACAATTGGTAATGATATTATAATGTATGGTGTTTTGGTTGGAAAAGCTGCTAAACCTATAAAAAAAGGAGAAGTAATTACCACCGAAAATGTAAAACATCAAAGTGAAAAAGTTTTTGGTAAAAACGGAAATTTAGGTTGGACTCCACCAAATGTAGATCGTTGGAAAGACAAAACTTTCAACGGATACCACCGTACTGATGGACAAGTTGGAACCAAAAACGTTTGGTTGTTTTTTCCATTGGTTTTTTGTGAAAACAAAAATATCGAAAAACTGAAAGATATTTTCGAAAACGAATTAATGCCCAAAAAAGAAGTTTCTTATAAAAATTTGTTACGCTCTTTAATTGAAGAAAAAAGCGTAGAAGAAGTTTCTGATAAAAATTTAAATGAAAATCTTTTAGATAATGTCGAAGTAAAATTTATCAATCATCAAGGTGGTTGTGGAGGGATTCGACAAGATTCAGAATTGTTGGCAAAACTGCTTGCAGGATATGTGAACAACCCAAATGTTGCAGGTGCAACTGTTTTAAGTTTAGGTTGCCAAAATTTGCAAGTTGATATTTTTAAAAAGGCATTGAAAGAAATGAGTCCGAATAGTGATAAAGAAATTTTGATCTATGAGCAACAACAAATTGGAACTACTGATCAAATGTTTCAAATGGTGATTAAAGATTCTTATGAAGCCATTAAAAGAGCCAACAAAATTGAACGCAAACCTGCTCCTCTTTCAAAGCTAAGTATTGGTTTAGAATGTGGAGGGTCTGACGGATTTTCAGGAATTTCTGCTAATCCGGCATTAGGAATTGTTTCAGATATTTTTGCAGCTTTGGGAGGGAAAACAATTTTGGCAGAGTTTCCGGAATTATGTGGCGTTGAGCAAGAATTAATGAACCGATGTGTGGACGAAGAAAAAGCAGATAAGTTTTTAACTTTAATGAAAGCTTTTGAAAAATCAGTTGTAGATGCAGGTTCAGGGTTTGATATGAATCCATCTCCTGGAAACATCAAAGACGGATTAATTACAGATGCAATGAAATCTGCTGGCGCAGCTAAAAAAGGTGGAACTTCACCTGTTGTAGATGTTTTAGATTATGGAGAATATATTTCAAAACCAGGATTAAATCTTTTAAATACGCCAGGAAATGACGCCGAATGTACCACAGGATTGGTTGGATCGGGCGCAACTGTGGTTTTATTTACCACAGGTTTAGGAAATCCGATGGGAAATCCGATTGCACCCGTTGTAAAAATTTCTTCGAACACGGCATTAATTAATAGAATGTCTGATATTATCGATGTAAATGCCGGAACGGTGATTACTGGTGAAAAAACCATTACCGAGGTTGGAGCAGAAATAGTAGATTACATTATAGAATTGGCGAGCGGAAACGTGGAAACAAAAGCAGACCAGTTGAAACAAGATGTATTTATTCCTTGGAAAAGAGGAGTTTCGCTTTAATTAAAAGCTAACTATATAACAAACAGCTCACTGTTCAGGTGAGCTTTTTTGTTTTTTGCCATTAAGATATTAAGATAATAAAGCTTTGTGCTTATTGGTTTTTAATTTTTTCTAAGAGAATAAAACTTAATCTTTACTATTACGATATAAGCTTTGAACTTAATTTTCTTAATATCTTAATGGTAAAAAAAAAGTTCATTATTAAATGAACTTATAGGGTAAAAAAATTATGAGTTAGATCTTGACGATGATTTACGGATGTGTAATTCAGGAGCGAGAACTACCTTTTTTTCAATTTTTATAGTGTCGGTTTTATCTACTTGTTCTAAGAAAACACGTGCTGACATTTTTCCCATTTCCAGTGGTGACTGATCTACCGAAGTAATAGATAGTTCCATGAATTTGGTGAAAGGTTCGTTACTGAAACCTGCAACACAAAAATCTTTAGGAATATTAATATTTCTTGAACGTAGCTCTTGAATTGCCCCTAAAGCAGCGAAATCACTGGATGAAAATATAGCATCCGGCGGAGTTTCTAATTGTAATAAAATATCAACTGCGTCTTTTCCTGCATCAACAAAACTTTTAACGGGGATTACATATTCCTCTTTAAATTCCATTCCGTTGTCCAATAAAGCTTGTTTATAGCCTAAAAACCTGTTTTTGAAAATTTCCAGAGATTGATCTCCTGATAAATGAGCAATAGATTTACAACCTTCATCAATCAAATGCTTTGTAGTGATATATCCTCCTTTAAAGTCATTGATGGTTACTGAGCTAACGCCATCAATATGTTTGCTTCTGTCGAAAAAGATAAGCGGAACGTTTTTTTGTAATACATTATGAAAAGCACCACTATTTTCGCCAGTAACATCAGTAACCGACATTATGATACCGTCTACTTGCGCATCTATTAAGGTGTATAAATTCTCGTTTTCTCTTTTTGCACTTTCATGAGTCTGGCAAATGATTACCTGATAACCATGAGGATGAAGTTCCTCTTCGATTCCTCTAATAACAGATGCAAAAAAGTTGCTGTCTATACGAGGAACAATAACGCCAATATTATTACTACGGCCGCTTTTTAATGCCAACGCCAGTTTATTTTGCTTATAGTTCATCGAAGCAGCGGTTTTAATAACCAGCTCGCGCGTGCTTTCTTTTATTTTAGGATTGTTGTTTAAAGCCCTTGAAACAGTAGCGGCAGTGATATTCAGTTTTTCAGCAATATCGTAAATAGTTATTTTTTCGCTCATTAAAAAAGGTTTTCAGATTAATCTCAGACAAAAATACATTTTTTTTTATAACACTACACAAATTGTTATCGATTACCATAATTTATAATTAAAACGTTTTCGGATCAACAATGATAATAAATTATAGATTTTTTTACATTAAGTGTAATTATATTTCATAATAAAAATTAAATATATAAATTTTTTACTAATTAATTTGGTGTGTAAGAACTTATTTTATACTTTCGTGTAATCGATTACATATATGTAACGATTTGAAAGACTAAACAATAAATCCTTCACAAATGTTTGCAAATAAGATTATAGCACTTAGACCTTTTTTAATTTCCAGTATAATGGCTATAACAGTATTGTCATGTACAAAGCATGCTACTGTAGTTTCTGATTCAGATCCGTGGAAAAAAATGGAATTAATTATAAAGAGTATTCCTCAGACTCAATTTGCTGATAAAACTTTCAATATAAATGATTTTGGTGCCATAGCTGACGGAAAAACTTCAAATACACTGGCCTTCGAAAAAGCAATTAATGCATGTGCAGGCAATGGCGGTGGAAGAGTTTTGGTGCCTAATGGAAAATATCTGACAGGCCCTATACATTTAGAAAGTAATGTGAATTTGCATTTAGAAGATAATGCAGAAATTCTTTTCAGTATAAATCCAAAAGATTACCCGATGGTTCATACTTCATGGGAAGGAACCGAACTCATGAATTATTCGCCTCTTATATATGCCAAAAATAAAACTAACGTTGCTATAACAGGAAAAGGAACTCTTAATGGTCAGGCTGATAATACGAACTGGTGGATTTGGTCCGGAGGAAAAGATTACGGATGGAAAAAAGGAATTCCTTCTCAGAATGATCCTCAAAACCGCGAAGTTTTAATTGAAATGGCAGAAAAAGGTGTTCCGGTTGGGGATCGTATTTTTGGTGAAGGACGTTATTTACGCCCCAATTTTATTGAGTTTTTTGAATGTAACACAGTTTTAGTAAAAGATATTACCGTAATAAATGCACCATTTTGGATTTTACATCCCATAAAAACAAATAACATCATTATTGATGGCGTAACAGTAAATAGTCACGGGCCTAACAATGATGGCTGCGATCCTGAATATTCTCAAAATGTACTCATTAAAAACTGCACTTTCAATACTGGCGATGATTGTATTGCTATAAAATCCGGACGCGATGCAGATGGAAGAAGAGTGGCAATACCAAGTAAAAATATCATTGTTCAGAATTGTAAAATGATCGATGGTCATGGCGGAGTGGTCATGGGAAGTGAAATTTCAGCTGGTGTAAATAATGTTTTTGTAGAGAATTGTGTAATGGACAGTCCTAATCTGGATCGTGCAATTCGTATTAAAACCAATTCAAAAAGAGGAGGAATTGTAGAGGATATCTATGTGAGAAATCTTGAAGTGGGAACTGTAAAAGAATGTGTTTTGCGTGTAACCATGTTTTATAACGTATACGGTTCGCAAACAGGAAATTTTATACCTACAGTACGAAATATAAACCTTGAAAATATAACCGTAAAAAACGGCGGGAAATACGGAGTTTGGGCCGAAGGATATGAGGAATCTCCTGTCGAGAATATTACGCTTAAAAATGTAGTAATAGCTAAAGTAGGGGAACCTTACTTATTGAAAAATGTAAAGAATATCAATTTTATAAATACAAATGCGAATGAAAAAAGAGTAGAAACGATTAAAAATTAAAAACTATCAATTTAACCAAAACTATTTAACCAAACTATGAATTTTAAACAATTATCGAAGAAAAAAATAAAATACAATCTTGTATTTTTATTTTTCCTGAATTTCCTGTTGAGTACTACAATCTACGCTCAATCTACTGTGGTAGAAGGGAAAATTACAGATGCTGCAGGATTATCACTACCAGGTGTAAATGTCCAGGAAAAAGGAACTAAAAATGGTACCTCTACAGATTTTGAGGGAAGTTTTAAAATTAACGTAACCAGTAATAAAGCAATTTTAGTAATTAGCTATCTGGGTTTTCAAACACAAGAAGTTAGCGTTGCTGGAAAATCTAAAGTAAACGTAAGTCTGTCTGAACAATCAAACTCGCTTAATGAAGTTGTTGTGGTTGGGTACGGTACGGCAAAGAAAACAGATTTAACCGGTGCAATTAATACTTTATCTGCCGCAAAAATTACCGAAAGAAATGTAACGAACCCTATGGAAGCTATTCAGGGAGGAATTGCAGGGGTTCAGGTAACTTCGAATTCAGGTCGTATTGGTGATGGATTTAATGTGATTATCAGAGGAACGAACTCTATTAATAAAGATGGTTCTAAACCACTTTTTGTTGTCGATGGAGTACCTACTGATAATATCGACTTTTTGAATCCGCAGGATATCGCCAGAATGGACGTCTTGAAAGATGCTTCGTCTGCAGCAATCTACGGTTCCAGAGGAGGAAGTGGAGTTATTATCGTTACTACTAAAAGTGGGACAAGTGCAAAAGCCGGAGTAACGGTTTCATTCGACAGTTCTTACGGTAACAAACAAGCGGTAAGATTGCCTAAATTAATGAGCCCTGAAAAATGGTGGTATTACCATCAATCTGCATTTTTAGCGACTACGATTTCAACTTCAAATCCAACTTATAATGATATCGACGCAGCAGAATTAGAAACCGCTGTAGGTCAGGCAAATTCTAATCCTCTTTTGTTTCAAAGAGTAGTAAAAAATAAAAGTTATAACTGGCAGGATGGTATTCTTAAAGGAGGTATGACTCAAAATAATTATTTAAATGTTTCTGGTCGTGCAGATAACGGTTTATCATATAACATAGGTTTGGGAGTACAAAAAGAAACTGGGGTTATTGATAATGAAGGTATTGATAAGTACAACTTTAAAGCAGGTTTGAATCATAAGGTAAATGATAAAATCTCATTTGGCGTAAACCTTACAATATCTAAAACAAAGGAACAATTAGGAAGCCCAACTGCAATGCAGGAAGCTTTTAGACAAAATCCATTTACTTCGCCTTGGGCAATTGATGCAGCCGGTAACGAAATCGTAGGTACTTATGCACAGCAGCCAGGTACATTAAAATATCCAAACGGAACATCTGCCATTAATAAAACTGGATCGTATAATCCATTTTTAGAAATCGCCAATTCTGCTGACGAAATAGACAGATTCACTACAATTGGAAATGTATTTGCAGAATACAAAGTGAATAGCTGGTTATCTTTTAAATCTACTTTTTCAGCAGGGAAAATGGACGCGAGAGAAGGAAGATCATTTGGTGCACAAACAGATTTTGGACTTAAAAACAAAAGTTTGCCATCTGGTGACGTAACCAATGTACAAAACTTTAATTATACCTGGGACAACCAGTTTAATATCAATTATACATTAGCAAAGGATCATGTGTTTAGCTTTTTAGGACTTCAGAGTTTTTATTCTAATACTACCGAAACTTATTTTGCAGCATCGAGAGAAAATCCTTTCGAAACCAGTTTTTATAATTTAGGATCAGGAGCTCAGTCTACTTATACATTGACTCCGGGAAGTGGTAATATTGCTTTGATCCCTTCGGGCGTATTTACTCCATATTCTAAAAATACTTTAGAATCGTATGCAGCTCGTTTTAATTATGCTTACAAAGGGCGCTATTTATTGACAGCTTCGGTAAGATACGATGGATCATCAGTTTTAGCTGATGGAAATAAATGGACTGCATTCCCTTCTGTTGCTTTAGGGTGGAATCTTCATGAGGAAGCATTTATGCAAAAATTATCATTTGTTTCTAACTTTAAATTTAGAGGAAGTATTGGTTATACAGGAAACGATAATGTGAATCCGTATTCAAGTTTAAGTCTTCTTAAAACACCAACTTATTATGAATATGGCTCTACTGTTGCCAATGGCTACACTGCATCGAGTTTAGGAAATCCAAACTTAGGATGGGAAAAAACAAAAGAGGTGAATTTAGGTTTAGATTTTGGATTTTTTAATAATAGAATTTCTGGTAGTGTAGATGTTTACAACCGTCTATCTAAAGACTTATTGTTTCAACAAGCTTTACCATTAGAAATTGGAGTTCCTACTATTACTTCAAATGTAGGATCTATTAGAAATAAAGGTGTCGAGGTTGCATTGGTGACTAAAAACATTCAGACTAAGAATGTGTCTTGGGAAACGAGCTTCACCTTTACTAAAAACATAAATAAATTAGAATCTATTTATGGACAAGATAAAGTTGATGATGTTGGAAATAACTTATTTATTGGTGAAAATGTTCACTCTTATTACAATTTTGTATTTGATGGAGTATGGCAGGAAAGTGAAGCAGCTAAGGCACTTTCTTACGGTCAGAAACCAGGTGAGGCAAGAGTAAAAGATTTGAATAATGATGGAAAAATAGATGCCAATAATGACAGAGCTATTTTAGGAAACTATGATCCTAAATGGTCAGGAAGTTTTTCTACGACATTAAAAGTAAAACAATTCGATTTATCATTGTCTTTAATCACCAATCAGGGAATGACTGTGTTTAGCGGATTCCACGATAATTTTGCCGATGTTACGGACAGAGGTCGTCAAAAATTAGATCTTGGTGACTGGTATGTTCCGGCAAACGGAGCAGGCCTTCCTTCTCAATATTCTAATACAAATCCGTTGCCACGTGGAGCAGGAGTTTATTATGATACTAACAACGTAGCGTTTTATAAAGATGCATCGTTTGTAAAAGTTCAAAACATTGCTTTAGGATATAGTTTTGATCAGGACTTGGTTAGTAAGTTGAAAATTAAAAGTTTAAGATTATATGTTAATGTCTTAAATCCTTTTGTATTTACGGATTATGAAGGATATGACCCTGAATGGGCAACTGCAGCTTTAGCAGTTAACCGCGTGTCTACAATGACGGTTCAGATGGGATTAAGTTTAAAATTTTAAATTAAAGAAAAATGAAAAAATTAATAATAGTTATAGCAATTCTGGCAACGACACTACATTCTTGTTCAGATTTTATTGAAGAAGAAAATCTTGCTTTTGGTTCAGCAGAACAATATTTTCTTACCTCTGCCGGGTTTGAATCATTGGTAAATACAAATTATTCAACCTTAAAAGATATTTATGGTGGTGATCCGTGGTTGTTTGAAGCAGGTACAGATATGTATTCTGAAGGAAGAAATCAGGAACCTGAAGGATTAGCCAAATATTTAACTTTATCCTCATCATCTGCAGGAGTTGATTTATTATACAGAACTTGTTATATGGCCATTCAACAAGCCAATAAAGGGATTTATTATTCGACCCTTACAGAAAAAACAAGTACACTGGATACTAGAGTTGGTGAACTTAAATTTTTAAGAGCAAATGCTTATTTTCTATTAGTTCAGACTTACGGCGGTGTACCAATTGTATTAGATAATATCAATACAGCAGTAACCTCTTTTGACAGAAACACAGCTGAAGAAGTATATAATCAGATTTTTAAAGATCTTAACGAAGCCCTTCCGGCAGTTGCCGCGGGTGCCTACACAGGAAGAGTGAATAAAAGAGCGGTTCAGGATTTATTGGCAAAAGTGTATTTGACTAAAGGTTACGAAACTTTTGGAACACCAACAGATTTTACAACGGCAGCAACTTTGGCAGATCAGGCAATTGCAGGTCAGGCATTAAATGTATCTTTTGAAGATGTGGTAAAACCAGGCAATGAAATGAATGCTGAAACAGTATTTTCGGTTCAGTTTTCTTCAGCTTCTAATGCAACTGGAACAACTTCTTTGGGTAATTCTCAAAATTATTGGTTTGGCCCTTATTTAGGAGCTGCAGCTGCAGGAAATCCTTATCCTAACAGAAGTTATACACTTTGCCCTACTGTTTATGCAATATCATTATACGAAAAAGGAGATAAACGTTGGGAAAGTACTTTTATGACAGAAATCTTTGCGAGATATTACGATTTGTATAGTACAACAGCAGATAAATCAGCTTCAAAAGTGACTCATTTCTATGAGCCAAAATGGTTTACTCCGACAGAAAGAGCTGCATATATTGCTTCTCATCCTAGTTTAGGAAAAATTACAGCTCCTTCAACAGTACCGGCAGGTTATCATATTTGGGGATCTTACTCTTCATCAGCTCCTTCAGGAGGAGATTATAATCTTATTCCGGTTAGAAAATTTGATGACCCTAGTGCTCCTTATAGTGGCGCTACAAGTGCCAACTACAATACAACGCCAATTACTGCTGCTACAAACAGAAGCAGTACACGTGATTTTATTATTTCAAGACTTGGGGAAACTTATTTAGTTGCTGCCGAAGCTTATTTTAAAGCAGGTCAGCCTACACTTGCATTAGCACGTTTAAACGAAGTAAGAAGAAGAGCAGGTGGTGGTGTAGTAGGAGCAATTCCGGTAGTAACCACTATTGATATTAACACAATATTAGACGAAAGAGGAAGAGAGTTATTAGGAGAATACCACCGCTGGTTCGATTTAAAACGTACAGGAACATTAGTTGACAGAACTGTTTTGTACAATCCTAAAGTTACTAGTGCAGCGGCTTTTGCAGGACAAAATGGTCAACAGAAAATTTTAAGACCAATACCACAATCTGCATTAGATTTGAATAGAAATAAAGATTTCCCTCAAAATCCGGCGTATTAAAAATCTGGTGTAATTAGTAATTTAAAAATTTTTGAGGTTTTGTTTTTTTGAAGAAGTTAAAAAGGAGTTCGGTCATGAATCGGACTCCTTTCTTAACGAAATAATAGTTCGCTTGAAATGAAAAGAATGTTGTTGTTTTTATTGTTTGTTTCTCAGGGTATTATAGCACAAGGTTATAGTGTTGATACGTCATATACCGGAAAAAGTACTTACGTCAAACTAATTAAGAAATATCCTTTTATAAAAATTGCCGAAGCAAATAAAGGAGAAGATGATGTTCAGATCGAGAATATAGTGTATTACAAGGGAAAAAACCGGGCATTACATTTAGATGCCTTTTTTAATAAGAAGGAAAAAAATAATCCAGGCGTAATCATGATTCATGGAGGCGGATGGAAATCAGGGAATAAAAATCAAATGCAGGTTTTAGCACAGGAAATAACCTCAAAAGGATATTCTTGTTTTGCAATTGAATACAGATTATCGCTCGAGGCAAAATATCCACAGGCGATTTATGATGTAAAAAACGCTATTAAATTTATAAAAGATAATGCGAAAAGATTTCATGTAGATCCAGACAAAATTGCGGTTTTAGGATGCTCCTCAGGAGGACAAATGGCAGCTTTGATTGGTACAACAAATGGAGATTTAGTTTTTGAAGAGGCAAAATACAAGAGTAAGTCTTCTTCGAAAGTACAGGCGATTATCGATATAGATGGAATATTGGCTTTTAAACATCCCGAATCAGAAGAAGGAGAAATGGCCGCTTTTTGGCTGAACGGAACTTATGAGGAAAATCCGGAAAACTGGAAACAGGCTTCGGCTCTAAGTCATGTTGATAAAAATACACCGCCAACACTGTTTATCAACAGCAGTTTTGACCGGTTTCATGCAGGGCGAGATGATATGATTGCGATTTTAAATCAAAATAAGATTTATAATGAAGTCAAAACAATCAAAAATTCACCTCATTCCTTTTGGTTTTTTCAACCTTGGTTGGATGAAACAGTGGAATATACCACACAATTTTTAAACAGAATATTCAAATAATTTATAATAAAATGAAAACAAAGATCACATTAGCAACCTTATTTTTAGTTGGAGTTACAGCGGTTAATGCTCAAAAATACGACATTAAAACAGCGAAAACATATGCCGAAATATCTGCCAAGACTGATGGGAAATGGGAAGGACGTAAATATATTGGAGGAACTGTTTTTAAAAATGTCGACCGACTAAAATTAGCTCCCGAACATACAGATCATTCCTTTGATATTCGTTACGAAGGTCCAGGTTGGGAGAGTAACCGCATTGGATATCGTTTGTATCTGGACTGGAGAAATGCCATTGATATTTTTGGAAAGAAAACTTCAGCAAACATTTTACCATTAGTGGGTCAGGATAATTTTGATTCATATCATGAGATGAGCGATTGGGGAGCAGATATCCTTAAAGCCGGAAAAGGAATCGGAATTGGGTCTATCGATCGTTATTTAAATGATGAAAAATTACACTTCCGTGAAGTAGACTCAACCATTGCAACTGTGGTAAACAAGACGAACGAATCTGGTGTAAAAGTGAATTACTACGGATGGAAAACGGCTTCTGATAAAATCGATTTTACATCAGTTTTAACCATTAAACCAGATCAGCTTTATACGCAACACACAATTCAGGCCTCAAAAGAAATTAAAGGAATTTGTACCGGAATTGTAAAGCAAAAAAATGCTGGCTTACTTAAAAAGGAAAGTAAAAATAAAAAATGGGCTTATTTAGCTACTTACGGTGAGCAATCATTAGTTCCGGATAAGTTAGGAATGGCTATTTTTTATCAAACCAATACAATCGAAAATGTTGCTGATACCACTTTAGATTACCTTTTGGTTTTTAAACCTACTACAAAAGCAACTTCTTTTTACTTTTTAGGCGCCTGGGAACAAGAACCTAACGGAATTAAATCAAAAGAAGAATTCGTGAAGTATTTGGATGAAAAACTAGAAGTGCTGAACAAAAAAGGTAAAATGTAGTTTTGAAGAAATTAAAAATTAAAGATTAAAAATTAAAAATCTGCTTGATCTGCTAAATCTGCGAGAACAAGTATTAATCTTTTATCCGATAGCTATCGGAGTTTGTAAAAAGATATCCAGTGCTAAAAATTGAATATATGTCTAAGTTAGCTTTCATAAAAGTAAATTTCAATAAAGTTGTATTTACATTGCTACTCATTTTAAGTAGTAAAGCAATAGCGCAAGAAAATAAAACTGCTGTTCTTCCTGACAATTTAAAATGGTCAGAGAGAACAGCACTTACTATTTTAAATACCTATCCTAAAGCTTCGCAGATCGACGGAACTAAAAAGCCAAAATGGGATTATAAAATGGGATTGGTATTGTTTGCTTTTGAAAAATTATATCAAAAAACAAACGATAAAAAATACTTTAACTATATAAAAGAATATGCCGATGAATTAATTGATGCTGAAGGAAATATTGCCGATTACAACATCAAAGATTACAATATTGATTGTGTAAATCCGGGAAAATTATTGTTTAATTTATATGATGAAACCAAAGACAATCGTTACCAAAAAGTAATAGAGCAATTGAGAGCTCAGATTGAGAGCCAGCCAAGAACGACAAGTGGAGGATTTTGGCACAAACAAATATATCCCAATCAAATGTGGATAGATGGTTTGTATATGGCTGAACCTTTTTATACACAATATACAGTCAAGTATGAAAAAGGTAAAGCTTTGGATGATATTGCCAAACAATTTGAATTGGTGCAAAATCATTTGGTAGATAAAAAAACAGGTTTGGTGTATCAGGCCTGGGATGAAAGTAAAGAAATTGCATGGGCAAATCCCGAAACAGGAAACTCGCCAACCATTTGGGGACGCGGTATAGGCTGGTATATGATGGCTTTGGTAGAAACATTAGATTATTATCCAAAGACAAATCCAAATTATAAAAAGCTGGCAGACTATTTGAACCAGATAGCAAAAAGTGCAGTCGAACATAAAAGCGCATCAGGTTTATGGTATCAGGTAGCAGACAAACCTGATTTGAAAGGTAATTATTTAGAGTCATCTTCTTCGGCAATGATTATTTATAGCTTAGCAAAAGGAGCAGACAAAGGATATTTATCTTCAAATTATAAAAAGATTGCCCAAAAATCCTTTGATACCTTTCTTGCAGCGTTTGTAAAAAAAGATAAAAATGGCGAAATAATAATCTCAAATGTATCGTCGAGTGTTGGTTTAGGAGGAAAACCTTTTCGTGACGGAACAAATGAATATTATACCAATAGCAAAGCAAAAGACAATAGTTCGCCGGCTTTGGCAGCATTTTTACTGAGTGCGATAGAATTAAAAAAATAATAAAATTTAAATATATTTTAAAATGAAAAATACTAAAAGACATAGTTATTTTACATCGGTTGTTTTAGTTTGTTTAATAGCCTTTACAAGTTGCAAAGTGACTTCTCAGGAACCTGCAAAAAAAGAAATAGTAATTTCTAAAAGTTTAAAATGGTCTGATAAAATGGCTTTGACCTTAATGAAACGCCATCCTGAAGCCTATATGATCGACGATTCTAAAAAGCCAAAATGGGATTATGTTCATGCTTTGGTTTTGCATTCGATCGAGGAATTGTACAAGAAAAATCCGGATTCAAGATACAAAACGTACATAAGAGGTTATGTAGATGAGTTAGTACAAAATGACGGAACTATAAAAACCTACGAATTAGACAAATACAATATTGATTTGGTAGTACCCGGACGTTTGCTTTTTAATATTTATGCGGAGTCGAAAGAAGAAAAATATCTAAAAGCAATGCAGTTAGTGCGCAAACAAATTTTGGAGCAGCCACGTACACAAAGTGGAGGATTCTGGCATAAAAAGATATATCCAAACCAAATGTGGTTAGATGGTTTATATATGGGAGAACCATTTTATGCACAATATACACTTACATTCGAAAATGGAGATAAATTTGATGATATCGCAAAACAATTTGAGGTAATTCAATCACATGCTACAGATCCAAAAACCGGTTTATTGTACCATGCCTGGGACGAAAGTAAACAAATGCCATGGGCAAATAAAGAAACGGGTAATTCGCCAAATTTCTGGTCAAGAGCTTTAGGCTGGTATGTTATGGCGCTAGTTGATGTATTGGATTATATGCCAAAAGATCATCCAAAACAAAAAGAATTGGTAAAATACCTGAATAATGCATCGGCTGCTTTGGCCAAATATCAGGATAAATCAGGTTTATGGTATCAGGTAACAGACAAAGGCAATAAAGAAGGAAATTACCTTGAAGCTTCTGGATCATCAATGTTTGCTTATGCTTTTGCAAAAGGAGCCAACAAAGGTTATCTGCCTGCGAGCTATAAAAAATTAGCGAACAAAGCTTTCGACGGTTTGACGAAAAAATTAATAAAAGTAGATGCCGATGGTGGAATTACTCTAACACAAGCTTGCCAGGTTGCCGGTTTAGGCGGAACTCCTTATCGTGACGGATCATACGAATATTATGTAAACGAAAAGAAAAAAGACAATGATCCTAAAGCTACCGGACCTTTTATTCTGGCTGCTTTAGAGTTGAATAGATAATTTCTATTAAGGTTAATCAACCAGTTTGTCTCTTTCGTCGAATTGACAAAAAAACGCTATAAACCCGACAGGTTTTAGAAACCTGTCGGGTTTAATTGGAAAGCATAATATATACCAAAATGAAAAATATAAAAGCCCTCTTTCTTTTATTAGCCCTATTTTCGATACAAAAGAATTTCGCTCAGGTTTGGGTGCCGGATAATGGAGACGGAACGTATACAAACCCTATAATTCATGCCGATTATTCGGATCCTGATGTGGTACGAGTAGGAGATGATTTTTATATGACAGCATCGTCTTTTAATTGTATTCCCGGATTACCAATTTTGCATTCTAAAGATCTTGTAAACTGGAAGATTTTAAGTTATGCTTTGCCCAAACAGCCTCCGTTTGACTATTTTAATAAAGTACAGCATGGCAATGGCGTGTGGGCTCCAAGTATTACTTTTCATAATAATGAATTTTATATTTACTATCCTGATCCTGATTTTGGAATTTACATGATTAAAGCCAAAAAAGCAGAAGGACCATGGTCTGAACCTCTTTTGGTAAAAGAAGGCAAAGGACTTATCGACCCAAGTCCTTTATGGGATGATGATGGGAAAGTATATCTTGTTCATGCCTTTGCCGGAAGCCGTGCACAAATTAAGAGTCTGATTGTAGTTTGCAGCATGAATGCCGAAGGAACAATTGCCAATAATGACGAAGTGATGGTTATTGACGGACATGAAAGTGAAGGTACAATCGAAGGACCTAAATTTTATAAACGAAATGATTACTATTACATTTTTGCTCCTGCCGGTGGGGTTTCTACAGGTTGGCAAACTGTTTTAAGATCAAAAAATGTTTTTGGACCTTATGAAAAAAAGAAAGTTCTCGAGCAAGGAAAAACAACCGTAAATGGTCCGCATCAGGGTGCCTGGGTACAAACACAAACTGGAGAAGACTGGTTTATTCATTTTCAGGACAAAGGTGCTTATGGCAGAATTGTACATCTTCAGCCTATGAAATGGGAAAAAGACTGGCCGGTTATGGGACAGGATTTTGACAAAAACGGAATTGGAGAACCGGTTACAACATTCAAAAAACCAAACGTAGTAAAGAAATATCCAATAGAAACTCCCGCAGAATCTGATGAGTTTAATGAACCAAAATTAGGTTTGCAATGGCAATGGCAGGCAAATTCCCAAATCAATTGGGGTTTTCCGACAAGTTTAGGATATCTTAATTTATTTTGTTTGCCAACAATTAAAGAAAGCAATAAGATATTTGAAGCACCTAATTTATTGCTGCAAAAATTTCCTGCCGAAGAATTTACCATAACGACCAAAATGACATTTAATACCCGTTTAGGTGGCGAATCGACTGGACTAATTATTATGGGATTGGATTACAGTTATTTGAATTTAAGAAATGATAACGGCAAATTATATTTGAACCAGAAAACAGGAACTTTCGATAAAAAAGTTACTGAAAGCGAAACCACTCCGATTTTAATAAAAGACAATATTATTTACCTTAGGGTAAAAATAAAAAAGGGCGGAATCTGTAATTTCTTTTATAGTTTAGATGATAAAAAATATGAATCGATTGGTTCTGAATTTATATCGCAAGAAGGGAAATGGATTGGTGCCAAAGTCGGTCTTTTTGCCTTGAGCGAAAAAGTAACAAATGATTCGGGAAATGTTGCGGTAGATTGGTTTAGAGTAACGAAGTAGGAAAAGGGACAAAGGTGCAAAGGGACAAAGGTTCAGAGGTTTTTTTTAAGTGTTGAGATAAAATCGATCCAACGAAAATAAAAATATACAAATGGTTTTATTAAAAAAATATATAGTATTAGTGCTTTTTAGTATTTGTTTTGCTGTAAATGCTCAAAACACCTATAAAAACTGGCCGGATATTATTCGTAAAAACGATGCTGGTTGGTTTGGCACAGAAGAAGCTAAAAAAATAGCAGAGAATGTTTTGTTGTATCAAAGAGATATTGGCGGATGGCCAAAGAATATCCAGATGCAGCAAGAGTTAACTCCGCAGCAAAAAAAGGACTTACTGGCGCTTAAAAAGTCAACAAAAGAAATTACTACAGACAACAGTGCAACCTGTCAGGAAATGCTTTTTATGTCTAAAATGTACACACAGGTTAAAGATGAGCGTTATAAAGAATCTTTTTTAAAAGGTTTAAACTATTTATTTGAGGCACAATATAGTAATGGAGGCTGGCCTCAGTTTTATCCATTAAAAAAGGGATATTATACACATATAACCTACAATGATGATTCGATGGTGAATATTTTAAACATCATGAAACATGTAAGTGAGGATACTGATTTTTACAGCATAAAACCATCAGCAGCAATTGTAGAAAAGGCTAAAAAATCTTTCGATAAAGGAATTGATTGTATTCTAAAAACGCAATACAAACAAAACGGAGTTTTAACCGCGTGGTGCGCACAGCATGACGAAGTTACTTTTGCTCCGGCAAACGCAAGAGCTTTTGAATTGGCATCTTTAAGCGGGTATGAATCGGCTAAAATTGTATTGCTTTTAATGTCGATAGAAAAACCTTCGGCAGAAATAATTACAGCGGTTAAAAGCGCTCACGCATGGTTCGAAAAAACAAAAATCACCAATCTTGAAGAGAAACGTATTTTAAACGATGAAGGGAAAATTATAGACAAGAATATGATTGTCACTCAAAATGCGGCACCAATTTGGGCAAGATTTATGGAGCTGGATAACAATGAACCATTTTTTAGTGATCGGGACGGAGTTAAGAAAAAATCTCTTGATGAAATTGGTGCAGAACGCAGAAATGGCTATTCATGGTATACTGATGCACCAAAAGAAGTATTGAAAAAATTTCCTGCCTGGGCAATCAAAAACGGAGTAAAACTTACTTCTGCAGCGTCTGTAGATAAAAAAAAAGCTAATTTCTTTACCGTTGCTTTAGACGGTTCAGGCGATTTTACAAAAATTCAGGAAGCTATAAATGCTTGTCCTTCTTTTCCGTATGAAAAAGTGACGGTGTTTGTAAAAAATGGAATTTACAATGAAAAGATCCGAATTCCCGAGTGGAATACTCATTTAGCATTAGTGGGAGAAAGTAAAGAAAATACCATTATTACTTTTGATGATAATTTTTCGAAAATCAACACAGGAAGAAACAGTACTTTTTTTACCTATACACTTTTAGTTGAAGGGGATGATTTTTCGGCCTCCAATTTAACGATAAAAAATGCATCGGGAGACAATGGTCAGGCTATTGCATTATCTCTTGTAGCCAATCGCGCTCAGGTATCAAATTGTAATATTTTAGGCAATCAGGATACTTTGTATTTGTCTGGAAAAAATGCCAAACAATATTTTAAAGATTGTTATATCGAAGGAACAACAGATTTTATTTTTGGAAGTGCTACCGCTTTATTCGAAAATTGTGAAATCAGAAGCATCAAAAACTCCTATATCACGGCAGCTTCAACACCACAGGATACCACTTTTGGATTTGTTTTCAAAAATTGTAAACTTACTGCTGAACCAGCTGCAACGGCAGTTTATTTAGGAAGACCGTGGCGTATTTATGCTAAAACTGTTTATATAAATTGTGATATGGGACAACATATCAGACCCGAAGGCTGGCACAACTGGTCGAAACCGGAAGCTGAAAAAACTGCTTTTTATGCTGAATATAATGGCAAAGGCGAAGGTTTTCAACCCACAAAAAGAGTTTCATGGTCACATCAGCTTAAAAAGAAAGAAGCTGCAAAATATACAATAGAAAATATCTTAAAAGATTCGATTGCTAATTGGTATTCGAAGTAAAAAAATATTGCCCACGGATTTTAACGGATTAAACGGGTTTTCGCTGGTTTCTTTTCTTGTTTTTTTATCAAAAAAGCGAATATCTGCGCAATCTGCGAGACTTTTTTTAAATATTAGTTTTTAGTTTGCTTTATACAGTAATAAAAAAATCCGTGAAAACCCGTTTAATCCGTTAAAATCCGTGGGCCAAACCAAAATAAAATATAAAATTATGAATTTTAAGTGTCTCATTTTTCTATTGATTTCATGGACTTCTTTTGCGCAGCAGACTGAATTTCCATCAGCAAAAGTAGATGCTATTGTTAATAGAATTCAGCTTCCTGTAATTCCTTCTTATCAAATAAATGTTTTGAAGTTGGGTGCCAAAGGTGATTCTGTTACCAATAACAAAGCGGTATTTGATAAAGCCATGGCATTGTGTAAAAAGAATAATGGCGGAACTATAATTGTGCCTAAAGGGATTTATAAAATCAATGGTCCAATTCATTTTGTTAGCAATGTTAACCTTAAAATTGAAAAAGGCGCCAAGATTAAATTTAGCGACAAACCTGAGGATTATTTGCCAATGGTTTTAACGAGTTGGGAAGGGACAATGTTGTATAATTACAGTCCGTTAATATACGCTTACGAATGTTCGAATATTGCTATAACAGGCGAGGGAACAATTGATGGAGAAGGAGGTAAGACCTGGAAAAGCTTTAAAGCCAAAGAAGGAGCAGGAAAAAATCTGAGTCGCGATATGAATCATAATAGTACTCCCATTATGGACAGAAAATTTGGAGATGGTTATTTTTTGCGTCCGCAGATGATTCAGTTTTTTAATTGCAGGAATATTTTAGTCGAAAATATCAGGATCGAAAATTCACCTTTCTGGTGTTTACATTTATTAAAATCACAAAGTATTACAGTTCGCGGAGTGAGTTATAAATCATTAAATCATAATAATGACGGGATTGATCCTGAGTATGCAAAAGATGTTTTAATCGAAAATGTAACCTTTGATAATGGCGATGACAATGTAGCGATTAAAGCAGGACGAGATCATGAAGGAAGAGCAAATGCAGCCACACCAAGTGAAAATATTGTGATAAGAAATTGCAATTTCAAAGGATTACATGGCGTTGTAATAGGAAGCGAAATGTCGGCCGGAGTTCAAAATGTTTTTGTAGAGAATTGTAAAACAGTTGGCTACTTAAAAAGAGGAATTTATTTGAAAACCAATGCAGATCGGGGTGGTTTTATTAAAAATATTTTTGTTCGGAACATTCAGCTCGATGAGGTAGAAGATTGCTTGTATATCACGGCAAACTATCACGGAGAAGGAAAAGGTTTTCAGTCTGAAATATCAAATGTTTCCTTTTTGAATATTACCTGTAATAAAGCAACAGCAACAGGAATTGTCATTCAGGGATTTCCGGATAAAAAGGTTCGAAATATCTCTTTGAACAACATAGATATAAAATGGGCAAAAAATGCCATTTCAAGTTCAAATGCTGAAAACGTAGTATTGAACGAAGTTTTTATAGGAGAAAAAGCTACGGTTCCTTCGGCAGCAAAATAGGTTTTTTTTGAGGTTCAAAGGGACAAAGGTTCAGAGTGGCAAAGGGATAAAGGTTTTCTGTAGAGTCGCACTGAAGTGCGTCTATTGTAACCGTAAAACAACCACAATATTGTCATCCTGAGCGAAGTCGAAGGACACACAAGTAGCTCGAGAAAGAAGAAAATAACAACAGTGAAAATCCGTATAATCTGTGTGGCATTAACCATATAGTAACCAATTCAGCACAATCTAATAATTCAAAAATCCAACAAAATGAAATATTATCTACTTATTATCTGCCTGATTACCACAGCAAGTTTCGCCCAAAAAACAACTTTATACACCATTGGAGATTCTACAATGGCGAACAAAAAGGACCCGGACAAAAATCCTGAGCATGGATGGGCACAAGTTTTACAGCCCTTTTTTAAAGATAATTTTGTTGTCGAAAACAAAGCGGTAAATGGCAGAAGTACCAAAAGTTTTATCAACGAAAAGCGTTGGGATTCTATTTATAAAAAGCTAAAAAAGGGTGATTATGTTTTTATTGAATTTGGACATAATGACGAAAAGATAGAAGATTCGACACGATACACAAATCCGCATACGACTTATCGATATAATCTCATTCGGTTTGTCAAAGAAAGTCGGGAAAAAGGGGCAATTCCTGTATTATTAACCTCTATTGCAAGACGTAATTTTAATGAAAAAGGTGTCTTAGTACCAACACACGGAGATTATCCGTTAGAAACAAGATTAGTAGCCCAGGAGTACAAAGTTCCTTTTATTGACCTGGAATATTATACTGAATTATTAGAGCAATCTTACGGTCCGGAACGATCAAAAGAATTGCATTTGCATTTTAAAGCAGGAGAAAATCAATATTATAATAAAGACAAGGCAGATGATACACACCTTTCATTAAAAGGAGCGACTGCTATTGCCCAAATTGTTATTAATCATATTAAAAAGTTAGAAGATCCTTCTTTAGAAAAGCTTAAAAAAGGAATTAAATAATAAGCTAATTTAAAGATTGTCTTAAACTGTAATTCTAAAACCTTTTAGGGGTAATTTTTTTTTATATTGATTACGAAATTTGTAGTCAATATTAAGAAACTTTTGTTATAAGTAAATTGTTTTTGTTTATTCTTAGTATTCTATTTTAAATATTTTGATGATTTTTTTTAAGAAAGAGAGAACTGTAGTTCTCTCTTTTTTTATTTTATATCTATCTAAAAGAGCTTTTTTAAGTGGTAAAATGGATCCTTTTTGTAATTATTTTTAATTAAAAACTTAATTTTAACAATTTCAAAAAAATATTTTAATTGTTATTTTTTTTAAGGAAATTATGAGAGTATTAACCTGCTTTGAATGCCTGTTTTTATGGAAAAGTAGTGTTAATTTATTCTCAAATATTGAGGTATAATTTCTTAATTAAAAATCCTTTTTTACCCTAAGAAAAGCTGAAATTAACAAAATATTTTGTTTTTTTTTATTTTTTAAACTGGAATTCAGTAACTTAGCTATTATCAAAGCTAAATATCTTTATTAGATTTATAATCGATAGCAACTACTACACGCCTGCATTTTTATCTGTAAATGTACCATTTTTTATTTTGTCATTAATTTAAAGAACTATCTGAATATTTATAGTTTTTCATTAATCGAATTTTCGTATTCTATAGTCTCCCCACAACTATGAGTACTTTATAATTAATTCAAGTCTAAGAGTTGAATTAGACTTGTCGCCCCGTTACGACAGAAATTTTAAATAAAATTACAAGCAAGTCAATTATTTAAATGCTGTCTTATTTTTTATTCGTTTTAAATAGAATTGTTGTAGTCAATTATATTGTTTAATTAATCAAAAGGCACTTATGAAATCAAAAATTACTTTTGTTTTAATGTTAGTTATAGTACCTGTAATGCATTTTATGGGGAATAATGCTTTCGCTCAAACAGTAAGCGGAGTAGCTAGTACAACTGGATGCCAAAATAGTGGTACTATAACGGCTTCTAGTACCGGATTAGGTACAACTCCAGAATATCAGTTGCTTAAGGCGGGAGTTGTGATTTTTCCTATACCGGGAGATGCTACGCAATTTTCTAGTACTAATGTTTATACAAGTTTAGGAAGCGGAACTTACACAATTAAGGCCCGGGAAAACTCTTTAGGAACAGTTTATACCAGTGCGAATATCACTGTTAATGATGGTTATATCAATATGACCACAAGTACACCTACAAAAGTTTTAGGATGTAATGGTGGAACCAGTACTTTAACATCAAACACTACCGGAGGTAAAGCGCCTTATGTTTTTAAAATTGCTTTGCAGTCTTCTCCGGCAACTTATATAGAGACAAGTGCTGCTCAAAGCAATTTATCTTATACTTTTGGTACTGTTACACCTTTGCCAGCTGGAAATTATGTGGTTAGCGTAACAGATAATTGCGGAACTACTATAACCGGAGCGACTTCAATAACAAATCCAAGTGTTAGTATTAATGATATAAAACTTAATACAAGAGCCTATTTTAATCTTACGGTCCCAACAGATTGTAATTCTATTATAAACGCAAATAATGAAACGGGATTTGTTTATAGTGCATCTGGAAATCCAATCGCAGTTGCAGATGCTGCTAAATTTACATGGAAGTTGCGATTTCAAAATCAATTATATGGTCAGGGAGGAGTTATAGGTGGTGCGGGATTTGCTTTGTCTAATACAAAGGTTCCTGCTCCTGCCATTGCCACGCGTGATGCAATTCTTGCAGATGAAAGTACAGCAACACCTCCAGCTATAGTGTTAATTGATGAATGTGGTAACGAGCGCGCATTTCCTTTTGTTAATACAAATAGAACAACTTCTGTATTAACGGCAATTAATTGTCAGGGCACTCCATATGTTATATCCCACTCTTATTCTGGATTGGCTTGTTTTCCTATGACTGTAACATTTACCAATACCTCAAATCCCGCTGATGTCGTAGTAGCTTCTTTAGCTACAGGAAATAACGATATGATTTCAGGTTTTACTCCGGGAGCCACTTATTCTTTCACATATGTAGATGGAGCCGGATACACTTCAGGTTTATGGGTAAATAATGCAGTTACAATGCCTACTTCTAGTACTTTTAATCCTGTTCAGCGTATTACTGGGGTGCAACAAAATTTAAACAGACTTAATTACGGAATTTTACAGATTAATATGCCTTCAATTTTACCGGGACAAACTGGTACTATAGAGGTTATAGCATCAAGTAATCTTGCGACGGTACCAGTTGGCACAACTATCAGTGATCTTTTTATTAGTAATAGTGGTTACATGAGCCTTCCTGCGATTAATGCAGGTGATCCGGTTAATTACTGGCCAAAAGGAACTTATACTCTTCGTGTTTCAACAGGCTGTGGCAGTAAAGACATAGTGGTAAATGTTGCAGGATATAATGCAACATTAAATGGTAATACTATTACCCCGATTTGCGGTGGATTTAATTATGTGATGAATGCCAATTTAGATACTTATACGGCTTATCAGGTTTTCATAGTTTCCGGACCGAGCAATGTGGGAGCTTTTCGTGATTTTGCCAGTGCTACTGCATCTTTGCCTTTTAACGGATTAACTCCTGGAAATTATGTGTTTGGCTTACGTATAAAAGGAGGGTCTGCGAATGTACTGACCCAAAATGTAAATTTTTCGGCAAGTAGTGTTATTTCTGTAGATAGGGCTAATACAGGAGGCTACGTTTGTACCGCAGGCGGTACGGGAACATTAATTATTACCGCGGCAACACTTTCGCCTGCACCAAACAATACTTTGCAGTATTCATTAAGTACCGATGGAGGTTTAACTTATGGTGCTTACCAGTCAAGCAGCTCTTTCACAGGACTAACTGCTGGGACCTATTTTTTTAAAGTACAAGATGGGTGCGGAAATATAATTACTTCCAGTAGTCAGATAGGCGTTGCAAGTGCGCCAATAGCTTCTGTTGACGGAAACACTAGTCCGGTAACACAATGTGCTGCAACAAGTGGAAATGTGCAATTAGATGTTAATGTTTTAGGTGCAAGTTCTTATTTGTGGACAGGACCAGGTATTACTGCTGCAAATCAAGGTTTGAAAAATCCAGCGGTTTTAGCTACAGCTTTAGTAACAGGAGTAAATAATTATACGGTTCAAGTAACACTAGGTGCACCTTGTAATACTTCTACATCAGCCAGTTTGCAGATAATTATTAATCCGGCACCTTCATTGGTTATTACAAATCCTCCTTCAGCATGTACTCCTAATGGGGTAAATATTACTGCTGCAACTGTAACAGCCGGAAGTGCTGCAGGTTTAACTTATACGTATTACAAAGATGAGGCTGCTACGACTATACAAACCAGCCCGAATGCGATTAATACAAGTGGAACTTATTATATAAAAGGTACTGATGCTAATGGATGTTTTACTATAAGTCCGGTTGTGGTTAGTATTAATCCTACGCCGGTTGTTGTCGCAGTCAAACCTTCAGCTGTCTGTGCTCCGGCAACAATTGATATTACTTCGGCAGCGACCACTGCAGGAAGTACAACAGGTCTTACTTATACTTATTTTACTGATGCTGCCGGCACTCTGCCTCTTACTAATGCTAACGCTATCACAACAAGTGGAACTTATTATATCAAAGGAACTAATAGCACTACGGGATGTTTTGTAATTACTCCTGTAGCGGTTACAATAAATGAAACTCCTGTTTTAACAATAAATAATCCTGCCTCAATATGTGCGGGACAGTCTGTTGATTTGACTACTGCTAAAACAGGAACAGGCTCAAGCTATAATTACTTTGCATCAGATCAAACTACATTATTAACTTCTACAGTTGTCAGTCCACTCGTAACTACTGATTATTATATTCAGGCAGTTTCTACAAGTAATTGTACATCGGCTAAACAAAAAGTTACTGTAACAGTAGTACCAAATCCTACTGTAACTATTACGAATCCACCTGTCATATGTTCGGGCAATACAGTAGATTTAACCGCAACAGCAGTTACAGCGGGTAGTACAGCAGGATTGACGTATACTTATTTTATAGATGCCGCTGCTAATAATGCTTTGGCTAATCCAAGTGCAGTTTCAGCGGGAGGTACTTATTATATTAAAGGAACCAATAGTAACGGATGTTCAACTATTAGTCCTGTCACAATAACTGTTAATACTTCGCCAATAGCATCATTTACATACAGCATCATAAATAATGCTAATGATGAGTATTTATTTACAAGTACTTCTACATCATTAGGATTAAGTAATGGTGTCATTCATACCTGGAATTTTGGAGATGGTACTTTTTCTAATTTAGAATCACCCACTCATCAATATACTGCTAGTGGTACTTATACAGTAACGCTTTTAGTTACCAATACTAACGGATGTCCTTCAAGTGCTACAGAAACAATTGTAGTAACAAAAGATTTAAATATTGCTGCTGGTTTTACCATAAATGATGTTGATCAGTGTTTAAGTGGTAACAACTTTATTTTTGCCAATAATTCAACAGTGACCAATGGTTATGCAATTACTGGCTATAGTTGGAATTTTGGAGACGGAAGCCCTCTTAATTCAGCACAAAATCCTACGCATAATTATGCCTCTGTTGGAAATTATACCGTAACGTTGACTGTAACTGCCAGTAATGGCGTTAATTCTTTTACAGATACCGCTTCAAGTACTGTAATAGTTTTTGTAAATCCAACAGTAACAATTACAAATCCTCCGGCAGTATGTGCGGGCTCAACGGTAAATTTAACTGATCCGGGAATCACTAACGGAAGTACATTAGGAATATTTTATACTTACTATACAGATGCTGCAGGAACACAGCTTTTAACAAATCCTGCTGCTGTAAATAGTAGTGGAACTTATTATATAAAAGGCACAAATATAAGTGCATGTTCAGACATAAAACCAGTTGTAGTAACTATAAACCCACTTCCGGTTTTGGTGATAAATAATCCTCCAAAAGTATGTACTGGTGCATCTATAGATTTAACTTCGCCAGCGGTGACAGCAGGCAGTTCTTCAGGTTTAACTTATACCTACTTTAGTAATGCAGCCGGCACTACAGTACTGAATAATCCCACTGCAGTTGTACAAAGTGGAGTTTATTATATTAAAGGAACGAATGCTAATGGATGTTTTAATATTCAACCGGTTACTGTAATAATTAATGAACTGCCAGTTGCTTCTTTCAATTACAATATTCTTAATAATGCTAATGATACTTATTCATTTGATAGTACTTCTTCATCACAAGGGAGTAATGCTGATTTAAGCTATGCCTGGGATTTTGGAGATGGCACTTTTTCAATTTCAGAAGCTCCAACTCATCAATATGCTGCTGCGGGAACTTATACAATAACTCTTGTGATAACTAATAGCAATGGGTGTACAAGTAGTAGCATATCAAAAAGTATTACTATTACTAAGGATCCAAATGTTGCTGCAGGATTTAGTATAAACGATGCGGAACAGTGTGTAGGAAGTAATACTTACATAGTAACAGATACGAGTATACTTAATACAGGTTATACAATTACAGACTATGTATGGGATTTTGGAGATGGAAGTCCTATAAATATTACAGAAAGCCCTACACATCTTTATACTAGTTCAGGAACATATACCATAACTCTTACCATTACTGCGTCTGATGGTGTAAATACTTTTTCTGATAGTGCCACCGGTTCTGTTACAGTAATTGATTTACCGGTTTTAGCATTAGTTAATCCTTTACCAATATGTTCAGGGAATTCTATCGATTTAACAACTGATGACATAAGAGGAGCTAGTTCTTCAAACTTAACCTATAGCTACTATCTAGATCCGGCAGGTACGCAGCCTTTGACAAATCCTGAGGCAATAACCGTTAGCGGAACTTATTATATAAAAGGAACTAACAGCGAAGGCTGTTCTGAAACCGGAACGATTACAGTAATTGTAAATCCTTCACCAACAGCATCAATTGCTTATGTAAATGTTCCTTATTGCAAGACAGGAACGGCAGTTGTTACCCAAACAGGACAAAGCGGTGGTTTTTACACAGGGGATTCCGGATTAGTTATAGACAGTACAACAGGAACAATAGATTTATTGGCTTCTACAGTTGGAAATCATAACATTACATACACATTCAGCAATGGTATTTGTTCTAATACTTTTATAGCGCCTATTGTAATTAATGCATTACCAACGGCTTCAATAACTTATTCCGCTACTCCATATTGCAATACAGGAACAGCAACGGTGGTTCAGACCGGACAGACAGGAGGAACTTACAGCAGTACTGCAGGATTAGCAATTAATAGCACTACGGGAACTATAGATTTGGCTTCCAGTACAGCAGGAACCTACACAATTCTGTACACTTTTAGTGATGGTAACTGTTCCAATAGTACCTCTACAACTATTATAATCAATAACTTGGTTACTTTACAAGGAACAGAATCTACACTTTGTGCTACAGATGGTTCAGGATATGTTTTGAGTTTTACAGTAAATGGTCAGGCTCCATTTGTTGCTACAGGAACTGGAGCTCCTGGAACCTGGACAGGAAACTCATGGGTTTCTGCTTCAATACCGGCAGGAACAAATTACAATGTTAGTGTACGTGATTTGTTTGCTTGTAGTCCGCTTATCGTGGCTAATACAGCACCAAACTGTTGTTCATATGATGTCGTTTGCCCTACCTTTCCAGCAACTACGGTTAGCTGTTATGATGAATTGCCAACAGCCACTATTTTAACAATAGCCCAGTTCGAGGCTTTAGGAAACGGAGATGGAAGCATAGGAGACCAACCGTGCGGTGTAATAGAAATAACCGCTTCGAATGGAGCAGATCCTGGTTGTAACGGAACAGTTGTAAGAACTTATACTGTAACAGAATATGATGATCCAAATGGTAATAATGTTCGTGATGCTGGTGAAAATACTGTTTTAAATACTACAGTTTGTACACAGTCAATAATAGTTCATGATACTATAGCTCCTGTTTTTGTGGGAACCTTACCAGACTCTGTTGTAAATGCCGACTGTAAAACCATTCCTTCTCCGGTAGTGCTAACCGCTACTGATAATTGCGGAAGTGCAGTAGTAGATTATACAGAAACAAGAGTTGATGGCGAATGTACCAGTAGATATTCACTTGAAAGAACGTGGACAGCGACAGATACTTGCGGTAACGAGACTTCTTATACTCAAACAATAAATGTATCATGTATCAGCGATGGCGATATATACAATGCAATATCCCCTAATGGAGATGGCAAGAATGATATTTTTAAAATTAGTGGTATTGATTGTTATCCAAATAATACCGTTAAAATCTATAACAGATATGGAGTGGTAGTATATGAAAAAGAAGGATATGATAATGTTACGAATCCATTTGAAGGTTATTCTGACGGACGTTCGACAGTAAAAAGAGGAGACAAGCTTCCTACCGGAACTTATTTTTATACTGTAGAATATGATAATGACGGTAATCGAATAGAAAAAGCGGGTTATCTCTTTATTAATACTCAATAATTCCTTCAAATACTACAGATTAGTTAGCAATAATTAAAATAATAAATATCTACTATGAGAGCAAAATTATTTTTCTTCGTCATAATGTTTACGGGCCTTGCGGGTTATGCACAGCAAGATGCACAGTTTACACAATATATGTACAATACCATCACGATAAATCCGGCCTATGCAGGATCACGAGGAGCTTTAAGTATTTTTGGATTGTACCGTACCCAATGGGTGGGACTCGACGGAGCTCCTGAAACCAGCAGTTTTTCTGTCAATACGCCTATCAATAACAGCAATCTGGGAGTGGGTGTATCGCTTGTAAATGATAAAATAGGTCCCACCAATGAGAACAATCTTTCGGTAGATCTTTCTTATACCGTTCAGACCTCGGCAGATTTTAAGTTGTCTTTTGGGATAAAAGGAACGGCCAATTTGTTCAATCTTGATATCAACAAATTAAATCCGGAGAGTCAGGGCGATCCACAGTTTCAGGATCTTGATAATAAATTCTCGCCCAATGTGGGAGCCGGTGTTTACTGGCATTCTGATAAGGCTTACATCGGATTATCAGTTCCTAATTTTATCGAAACCAACCGTTACGATGATAATGACGTAGCCATTTTCAAGGATAAAATCAATTATTATTTAATGGCAGGATATGTATTTGACCTCGATAAATACCAGTACATCAAATTCAAACCTGCTGTTCTGGGTAAAATGGTCGAAGGAGCACCGCTTCAGGTAGATGTATCGGCTAATTTTATGTTTGTCGAGAAGTTTGTGGTAGGAGTTGCCTACAGATGGAGCGCTGCAGTAAGTGCCATGGTAGGATTTCAGGTAACAGACGGACTCTATATTGGTTATGGTTACGATCATGAAACCACCAGACTGCAAAACTATAATTCAGGATCCCATGAGATCTTCCTGCGTTATGAGTTCTTTAAAAACAACGGTAAAATGACAACCCCACGTTTCTTCTAAAAATAATCACTATGAAAAATTATATACTTCTCTGCTTAATGATAATCTGTTTTTCTCCCGAGAGTTATGCCCAGGATTCCAAGGTTGCTGCCGGAGATAAAAAATACGACAATTATGCTTATATCGATGCCATAAAAACCTATGAACGCGTAGCCGAAAAAGGATACAAATCTGAGGATATGTTCAAAAAACTGGGTAATTCCTATTACTTCAATTCTGATTTTGACGGCGCTGCAAAATGGTACGGTGAACTTTTTGCCATGAATACAAGTCCTGAACCGGAGTATTATTACAGGTATGCACAATCCTTAAAATCAACCGGACAAATAGATAAGGCCAATAAAATACTTGGTGAATTCAATACTAAATTCAAAAACGACAACAGAGGAAAATTGTATAAGGAAGATGTCAATTATCTCGATGAGATCAAAGCCAATTCGGGACGTTATACAATTGAAGATGCGGGAATCAACTCCAAGTATTCCGACTACAGTTCGTTTGTATACGACAACAAAATTTATTTCGCATCGGCACGTGATACCGGAAACTTTTCGCAACGCAAACACAAATGGACGGGTGAATATTTTACCAATTTGTATTTTGCCGATGTAGATCCGGCAACGGGAAGCAGTGCAAAAGTCAATAAATTCAAAACAGCTATCAATACCAAATTCCATGAATCTTCTCCGGTTTTCACCAAAGACGGCAAAACGGTTTATTTTACCCGAAACAATTATGTAAACGGCAAAAAAGGAAAAGACGACAACAAAATTACCTTAATTAAAATATACAAAGCCACACTGGACAATAACGGAAAATGGGGAAACATAACCGAACTTCCATTTAACAGCGATAATTATAGTGTAGGACATCCTGCGTTGAGTCCGGATGAGAAAACTTTGTATTTTGCTTCTGATATGCCGGGGACCATCGGGCAGTCTGATATTTATAAAGTAAGTATTAATGGAGAAAGTTATGGTCCGCCACAAAACCTTGGTAATACGATTAACACCGAGGGCAAGGAAACCTTCCCGTTTGTGACAAACGAAAATGAAATCTATTTTGCCTCAGACGGTCATCCCGGACTTGGAGGACTCGATGTATTTGTGGGAAATATAGAAGACAACGGAACCATTAGTAATATTCAGAATGTTGGCGGAGATATCAATTCTCCTAAAGATGATTTTGCGTATAGTATAGATCCGGTTTCAAGACTTGGCTATTTTAGTTCGAACAAAGATGGCGGACAGGGATCTGATGATATTTATAAATTTCTGGAAACCCGAAAACTGCAATGCGTTCAGACACTCGAAGGCATCATTACCGATCTGAGTACAAATGCCGTTTTACCGGGAACAAAAGTAACTTTATATGAAGGCATCACAATCAAAAACAGCACGGTTTCAGACGCAAGCGGTTATTATACTTTTGCCGTTGAATGCGGAAAAACCTATAATGTAAGGGCTGAAAAAGAAGAATACACCACTAGGGAAGTCAGTGTAACCATTGGAAAACTAACAGGGAAAACAAGCCTTCCGATTGCACTAGAAAAATCAACCTGTAAAGTCACTATTGGTGATGATCTTGGAAAATGTTTTGGTATTAAAATGATTTATTTCGATCTGGATAAATCTAACATAAGAACCGAAGCAGCTTTGGATCTGGAGAAAATCCTAGATGTACTCAACAACAATCCAACGATGAAACTCGATATCCGTTCTCATACTGACAGCAGGGCTACACATCAATACAACGCAGCTTTATCCAACCGCAGAGCCAAATCAACTATTGACTGGCTGGTTAAAAACGGCGTAGCCAAAAACCGATTAACCGGAAAAGGATATGGTGAAACACAACTGGTAAACGGTTGTTCTGATGGGGTACAATGTACCGAAGAAGAACATCAAATGAACAGAAGAAGCGAATTTATTATTATAGGGCTATAAAAAATTAAATTCCAATATCTAAAAATTCCAAATTCCAATACATGCACTCGTATTGGAATTTGGAATTTTTTTATTTGGGATTTTCCCAGTTGTTTATCTTTAAAAAAAGTCGTCGCAAATCAAAGATTTGCAACGACTACTAAAAACCAACCAGTCCAATAATATTTAAATTTTAGCGAAGATATTCGTATAGTATTTTTTTCCTGTTTTCGCATCAGTTGTTACTGATAAACCAAAATGAGTAAAATCTCCTACGATATTTTCTTTATGTCCGGGGCTGTCAAGCCACGCTCTTACTGCTGCTTCAGAAGTTTTGTAATTGTAAGCAACATTCTCACCTACTTTTTTAGCTCCTAAAACGCTAATAATATTGTTCGAACGCGAAGTAAAATCATTATGATCCACAACATTGTTGGCAATCATATAATTATTATGCTCTTCACATTTAAACGAAATATGATTTATTTTTTCTAATGCATTCAAACCAATACTTACCCTGTAATCGTTGATAAGTTTCATGGTTTCGATCTCTGAATCGTTATACGCGTAGTTCGTAATCAGAGTTTCGGTTGTAGTACTATTGTCTGTTCCCTCGGCACTATCTGCAGAGCATGAGTTCATTGCAATAGAAATTACAACGAACATCATGGCACACATCATCTTTTTCATAATCAATAGCAGTTAAAATTAAAGTAAATGTTGGGGCAAATTCCTTAAATTATATTTTAAAAATAAATTGTCTCGTTTTTCTTATTCAAACGTATTCAATTTATCGGTAAACTGCAAAAATAATCGATGAAATACATGATTATTTATTTATTAAATATAAAATTCTTACAAACTAAGAAGATAATCGCTCAATCTTCCAGGAATAATCAGATTGGCTTTGGTAACGTATTCTGTCATGCAGTCTGTTAGGTCTTCCCTGCCAAAATTCAACCTCTAAAGGAGTTACTAAATATCCGCCCCAATTTTCAGGTCTTGGAATTAATTTCCCTTCAAATTCTGCTTCCAGTTTCTTTAGATTTTCTTCTAAAAAAGTTCTCGACGGAATCACTTCACTCTGATGTGAAACAATCGCGCCCAACTTACTTCCTTCAGGACGGGACTCAAAATAACCATCAGAAATATTCTCAGAAGTTTTTTGAGCAATTCCTTTTATAATTACCTGACGTTCCATTTCCTGCCAAAAGAAAGACAAACAAACATGAGGATTTGCCTCAATTGCTTTTCCTTTTTCAGATTTATAATTGGTATAAAAAATGAAACCTTCCTCCGTGAATTTCTTTAATAAAACCACTCTCGATTTCGGAAAACCATCTAATCCAATCGTAGAAACTGTCATAGCATTCACTTCTCCGCTTCCGCCGAAATCTTCGACTTCATGAAACCATCTGTTAAAAAGATTAATGGGATCTTCGGGAATATTGGTTTCTAATAATTCACTCTTCTCGTAAGATTTTCTATAATTGCTTAAATCATTCATGGCAATATATTTTAGATTTCTGATTTTAGATTTTAGATTTTTTTGGATGGTCTAAAAACTAAGAATATTTATTTATTATTTTAGATTTCTGTCCCGAAGTCTCGGGATAGATTTTAAATCAAAACTCAATCAAATTTACTTAGAACCTTAGCAACTTAGCACCTCAGAATCTTAGAATTCAAAACTTCTCCCGTCATCGCCTAAAAGCACATTTGGGAAAATTTCTGCGGCTTCTTCTTTAAAACGTTCAATGCCATCATATCGTGTAGAATAATGACCTAAAACCAAATGTTTTGCATTGGCTTTAAGAGCAATTTTCGCTGCTTCTTTGGCTGTTGAATGCAATGTTTTAAGTGCCAAAGGAGCTTCTGATTCTAAAAAAGTAGATTCATGATACAACACATCAACATCTTTTATTATCGGAATTATCGCTTCATGATAAGCGGTATCGGAACAAAAAGCATAACTCATCGCGGGAATAGGATCGAAAGATAATTTCTCATTTTCAATTACTGTTCCATCATCTAGTGTCACATCTCCCCCGCCCTTTATTTTTTGATAATATGCGGTATGAATATCATATTGCCGAACAGCCTCAACATTCAGTTTTCTTTCTCCGGGTTTTTCCTGGAATAAAAATCCGTTTGTGTAAACGCGATGTTTCAGCGGAATCGTTTTTACGATAACCTTTGTATCTTCAAAAACAACTTCACTTTCTTTTGACTCTAATTCATGAAAAAACAAACTATAAGTGGTCCAGGATTCTGTCAGTTTCAATTGAAGAAGAATTAATTCTTTAATTCCTTTAGGTCCGTAAATGTGCAGATCAGTTGTTCTGCCCAAAAGCGAAAAAGTCGAAATAGTACCAATTAATCCGTAAAGATGATCTCCGTGCAAATGCGAAATAAAAATGTGATTAATCTTCGAGAATTTAATCTTGTTTTTACGCAATTGTACCTGAGTTCCTTCGCCACAATCAATTAAAAACAATTTGTTCTTAATTTCTAAAACCTGCGAAGTTGGGTTGGTAAGTGTTCTGGGAGTTGCGGCATAACAGCCAAGTATGGTTAATTTCATTTTAGATTTTAGATTGTTGATTTTAGATTCTTTTCGATTTTAGATTTTAGACTGTAGATTTTAGATTAAAAAAAATTAGAATTAATCTGCAATCTAAAAATCAAAAGCCTAGATTCAGGCATTAAAAAATCTAAAATCTGAATTCTAAAATCTAAAACCCTAAGTCTCTTTCGATTTCTTCCATTTCGATAATATCGTGTGCTTCTAAAAGAGAAGGCACTACGGTTAGTTTATCTGAAACGGCATTAAAGTCAAGATCAGCGACTACAATTACAAACGACTTTTTAGCTTTTTTTTGCTGTTTTGCAAGTGGTAAAAAAAGCTTCACTTCTTTTTCAGTCAAACCTGAATCTGCTGATAAATCGATTATAATATTTTGTTTTTCAAAGGTTTTAAATTGCTGCGTTACTTTTTCCAGAAAAGCATTAAAATCTCCCTGTGTATTTTTAATCGTAACGGTATGTCCTTTTTGATCTACTTTCATCTTCTTATTTATAGGCGCTATTGTGAGAGCTAAGGTACAATTTTTTTAGTTTTCAGTCGCAGTCGCAGTAAACAGTTTTAAACTTGTGTGATTCTGAGTTTTCAGTCGCAGTTTTCCATAAACGGTCGCAGTAGACATTTTTGAGTGTTTGATTCACCGTAACAGAAAAACAGATCCTGAAAGTTACTAAAAACTGAGACTGAGACTGTAAACTGAGACTGTAAACTAAACCTATTGAATCTTAGACGCTAATAAATAAATTACTGCCATTCTAATCGCAACTCCGTTTTCGACCTGATTTAAAATTACTGAATGATCAGAGTCAGCAACTTCAGAAGTAATCTCTACTCCTCTATTGATTGGTCCCGGGTGCATGATCACGATTTCTTTGTTAAGTGAATCTAATAATGGTTTATCAACTCCGTATTGTTGTGCGTATTCACGTGTTGACGGGAAGAAATTCACATCCATACGTTCGTTTTGTACACGAAGCATATTGGCAACGTCACACCATTCTAAGGCTTTTCTTAAATTGGGTTCAACTGTAACACCAAGCGATTCTATATATCTTGGGATTAATGTTTTTGGCCCGCAAACTTTTACTTCGGCACCTTGCATTTGCAAAGCATATATGTTGGATAAGGCTACTCTCGAATGCAGAATATCACCTACAATAACTACTTTTTTACCGGCTACATCTCCCAGTTTTTCTCTGATCGAATAACTATCAAGCAAAGCCTGCGTAGGATGTTCGTGTGCACCGTCTCCAGCATTTACGATACTGGCTTTGACATTTTTGGATAAAAAATAAGCCGCTCCGGGATTGGAGTGGCGCATTACAACCATGTCTACTTTCATGGAAAGGATATTGTTTACAGTATCGATCAGGGTTTCTCCTTTTTTAACCGAAGACTGAGCTGCCGAAAAACTGATAACATCAGCAGATAATCGTTTTTGAGCCAATTCGAACGAAAGTTTTGTTCTGGTACTATTTTCGAAGAAAATATTGGCAATGGTAATATCTCGTAATGAAGGAACTTTTTTAATGGGTCTGTTAATGACTTCTTTAAAATGATCGGCAGTTTCAAAAATCAGGTTAATATCATTCTCGTTGATGTATTTTATTCCTAATAAATGATTTACGCTTAATTCTTTCATTTTTATTTCTTTAATATTTATTTGTCAAATTCATGAATTTCTGAAAATATTCAGTTCTTCAATGCTTATTTAAAGAGCAGCAACTCTATTGAACCATTCTGTCTACCACTTCACTGTAATCCTGGAGATCTCTTGCGTCTTCATCAAAAATCTTTTGCCATCTGAAACCCGGAATTTCAATTTTAGTTCTTGCAGAGCCGTCCCATTTTATTTTAAAATCGTTGTTTATTAAAACCTCTGCAACTCTTTTTCCTACTTCTATCGTCGTTGCATCATCAGAATTATCTACTTTTTGAAAAGCGATAAACAAACTTGGATTTTCAACAGCGATTGCTCTTGCTAAATCCTGTTCGTGATAAAAACAATAACCGTCAGACTCTATTTCGTTTTCCTGCAATTCTCTTTCAACCTCAACCACTTCATATTCACCATCTGTTGTGGTGTAACCTGCATTATGAAGTGCCAAAATATTCTCGTCACACAATTCATCAAACGCATTTATTAGCCTTTCAGTATCTGTTGGGCTTTCCCATTGTTTACTTTCTGACAATAACTTTTGGTATTCTTCTCTTATTTTATCAAAAGCCCACTCTTCTGAGATTTCATCTGCAAATTCGTTGTCTTCAATTTCTTCTATAATGTTCTCCTGAATCTCATCGAGAGAAAGAAATCCCATTCTGACCTGATTAAAAATTGATTCATAAATAAACGCTTCATTCTCTGTCATATTTTTTTGTTTAATCGTTTATTTGTTGATTTGTTGATTTGTTCATTTGTTTAAGCGTTTATTTGCTATACCGGTAATCGTTTCTTTCCGATTAAACAATTAAACAAATCACCGATTAAACTTTTAATTCGTTATCAGATAAACGGCGTCTTCACCTTCATTTTCTTTCCAGCTTACTTTTACTTTTTCGTCGTTTATAGCATCAACCTGACGACCGCGATAATCGGGCTGAATAGGTAAATTACGGCTAAAACGTCTGTCGATTAACACTAACAATTCGATTTCTGAAGGTCTCCCAAAAGACTGAATTGCGGTCAAGGCAGAACGTATGCTTCGTCCGGTAAACAATACGTCATCGATAAAAATGACTTTCTTGTTTTCGACTATAAAATTTATTTGTGTTTTATTGGCTTCCAGCGGTTTATCAGTACGACGAAAATCATCTCTAAAAAAAGTGATGTCCAGATACCCCAAAGAAATCTCCGGAACCTGATATTCGTTTTCTAATATTTGTTTTAAACGTTCAGCTAAAAAAACGCCTCTTGGCTGAATCCCCACTAAAATAGTATCCGAGAAATCAAGGTGTTTTTCGATTAACTGACAAGCCAAACGATGGAGTATGATAGTAACTTCTTTTGAATTAAGTAATACTTTTTGGCTCATAATTAAGTGTAATGTTTGGTTGGGCAAATATACGAAATCAGAATTTATTTGTTGGGGTGTTGGGTGGGGAAATATTTTTTTTTGGTTTTAGGTTGGGATTTGAGGTTCGAAGTAGGGCTTTTGAAGTAAAAAATATTATTTATTATTTTATAAAATAAAATCTTACTTATTGCATTTATTTTTAGATTAAAAAATATATTTTAGCAACCTATAAACTAATCATTAACCAAATTAATTATCAATGACAGAAAAAATTGGACTAATAAAAAATCCTTTAACCGTTATTGCAATATTTGCTGGAATTGCAGAAGTAAGTGGAACTGTCGTTTTACCATTTATTTCAGAAAATAATCAATTAACATTTATTTATTTCTTAATTATTTTCCCAAGTATATTAGTAACATTATTTTTTCTAACTCTAAATTTCAACAATAAAGCTTTGTATGCGCCTTCAGACTTTAACAATGAAGAAAATTATATCAAAATATTTAAATATGATGTTTCAAAACAAGAAAATATTGAAGTTCTTATCTCACAAGACGAGATGCTTAAAATACTAAACAACAACATATTAGAATTTAAAATTTCCCAAACTGAAAAGCTAAAAAAACTAGAAAATGAATTCAAAGAGTTAAATTCAAAGCTACCTCAATCTAAAGTTATATTAAGAGAAGTTGAACAAATGGAAGAAAATTATATCGATGATGAATATGATTATGATGATGATGATGAATATGATGATGGATTTAGCACGGCTAAAGATTTAATCTCGATTGCAAACTTTATTGACGCAAAAAACTTTGAAAGAAAATTAACGAGTAAAGGATTTTTAGCTGAAATCTATAAATTAGAAAACAGTCATATAATTCGTCTTAATCGCCACAAATCAATATGGCTCGGCTATAAAGTACCTTTTAAACTAGCTAAAGAAACACTGCTTATTGCTCATGAAAATTATCCACATTTAGCATATATTGACTTATCAAATAATAACTCTAAACCTCCTGAATATGTACATTATCAAATTTTCATTGGAGGATCTACAAGTACTGCAATAGAACGCGGAATAAAAGCTTTTAAAAAGAATGATTGGGAAGAGTTAAAAGCTACAAAAAATTTAAAAGAACTACATGAATTAATTAAAAGATTTCAGTAACTAAATCCAGATCACACAAACCAGATCGCTCGGATATGCACAACGATAGCGCGGAAATTCTTTCCGTGCCCACAAAGTATAACTCAACACAAATTCATTTCAGATTAACAAAATGATTTACATAGAAAAAAACACATTTCCACATTGTTATATTGAAAAAAAGAAATTTGACTGGGGAGAACCATATGATGAAATGACTCCAATTTTTAATTTATCAATTGATCCGGATTTATCAGATATTGAGTTTACAATTGAATTATTAGGTAAAAATAATTTTAAACTTAATTTAGAAAAACTATATAATATTCTCATTAACAGAGAAGAAAATGATCGTATAGAAAACTTTAATACTCCAATTTTTAATCGCGGCCTTTTATTACGTAATATCCAAAAATATTTGAACTCTAATGAAGATAAGATTTCTCCATGGGAACAATCATATGATAGATATCCTACTGAAAATGATTATTTGGAATCAATTGAAAAAGATCTAAATAGAATATTATTATTTGAGAGAAAGGAATACTAATAAAAGTTATAAAAAAAACCATCTAAAACTATAAAACCATGAAAGTAAAAGTCACGTCAGTCCCAGTTCTAAATGAGGAAAAGGCATTACAATTTTATACTGCGAAATTGGGTTTTATTAAAAAACATGATGTTCCTTTAGGCGAAGGCAACAGATGGTTAACGGTAGTTTCTAAAGACGAACCAGATGGCGTTGAAATTTTATTAGAACCATCACCCAATCATTTTGAACCAGCAAAAACATATCAAAAAGCATTATTTGAAGCCGGAATTCCGTACACGCAATTTAATGTAGATAATCTTCAGGAAGAATATGATCGTCTTGTAAATCTTGGTGTTGAATTTACTATGAAACCAACTGAAATGGGAAATGTAAAAATTGTGATTTTAGATGATACTTGCGGGAATAAAATTCAGTTGATTGAAATGTTATCATAATATTCCGTTACCCTATTTACATTAAAAATTCCAGTCCCAGACGTTATATTTACAGCAATTTCTATAACGTTTCATAAGAACCCGCGGCGGGTGGCATATGATCGTAATCAAAAAAGATGTCGCTCCTCTGGAGCTTTTTATCAACTAACGTATTGTTTAGCTATAAACATGACGCTCCTCTGGAGCTTTTCCTTATAACAGATAGTAATTTTCATTATCAAAAAACATTTGCAAAAAAAATAAGGATCGATCTGATTTTGTAATTTTAAAATTCCTTAGGAATGATTTATATGTAGCAACGTCCCGAGGCTTCGGGATTAATTCGTTGTATAATGGTTATCATTCTTTTTGGCCGGATTAAAATCCAGCCCTACAATATGGGTCGAGCCTACGGCTCTTTTTTTTGAATATCTTGATATTTTTTGAATCAATTAGACCTATTTTTTTGTTGTTCAAATGATAGTATTTGAAATAAAATTAACTTCAATGATTAATAATTACTACTTTTGATAGTATCAAATGATAGTATCAAAATGAAACCTCCATACGAAATAACTCCCGAAATATTAAAATTAATCGTTTCTGTCTCTGAGAAAATCGGAGAAGTAAACGCAAAATATTTAGTTAAGCAAAACCCTACATTAAGAAAACAAAATAAGATAAAGACAATTCATTCTTCGTTAAGTATTGAAGGAAACACACTGTCTGAGGAACAAATTACTGCAATTCTTGAAAACAAGAGAGTTGTGGGACCTCAAAAAGATATCATTGAAGTCTTAAATGCTTTAGAGATATATGATAACTTAAGTTCCTTAAAATATCAGTCGGAAAAAGATTTTTTGAAAGCTCATAAATTGTTAATGAAAAATCTAATTGAAGATCCTGGAACTTACAGAAAAAAAGGAGTTGGAATTGTAAAAGGCGCAAAAGTAGAACATATTGCACCACCCTATCCAAACGTTCCTTTTTTGATCAAGGATTTATTCGAATATTTAAAAGATAAATCTGAAATCTCCTTAATAAAAAGTTGTGTATTTCATTACGAAATGGAATTCATTCATCCTTTTATGGATGGAAATGGAAGAATGGGAAGATTATGGCAAACCCTGATTTTGATGAGCGAATATAAATTATTTGAATTCCTGCCTTTCGAGACGTTAATTTCAGAAAATCAGGAAGAATATTATAAGATTTTATCGGTTTGTGACAAAGAAGGAAAATCAACTCATTTTATTTCCTATATGCTACAAATAATAGACACTTCGCTTTCGTCGTTGCTTGAAAATTCTACAAAAAAATTAAATGAAACTGAACGGTTAGAATTATTTATAGAAAACGTAAAAGAAGAATTCACTAGAAAAGATTATATGAAATATTTTAGTGATTTGTCATCTGCGACAGCCAGCAGAGACTTAAAAAAAGGCGTGGAAAACCAAATTATTGAGAAAAGTGGCGATAAAAAAACAACAGTATACATCAAAAAATAATAAACTATTAATAAGTACATGATCTAACAAAAAAGGACTATAACTATATCTAATCTCTAAATCATAGAACTTTCCGGCAAAATTATATAACACGTTTTTTTGTTGTTTGAAGTAATTTTAATCTAACGATAATTAGAATACAAAATTCTTTTTAAAACACTAAAACAGCAAAATCATGCAAAAGAACATTACACGTTTGTTAATGGTATTCGTAATACTATTTTCATTTACAAGTTGCGAAGTTATTGGAGACATTTTTAAAGCCGGAATGGGATTCGGGATTTTTATCGTCATCTTTATTGTTGCGATAATCATCTTTATATTCGCTAAACTTTTTGGTGGTAAGAAATAAACATAAAAAAATCCCGATCATTACTGATTGGGATTTCTTTTTACATAAAACTATATTTTATTTCGCGTACATTTTTGTTCTTAATTCCTGAACTTTTTCGTCGTCAAGATATTCATCAAATGTCATATAGCGATCGATTGCTCCGTTTGGCGTAAGCTCCACTACTCTATTACCAACCGTTTGTGCAAACTCGTGGTCATGTGTGGTAAAAATTACAGATCCTTTGAAGTTTTTTAGCGAGTTATTGAAAGCTGTAATCGACTCCAAATCTAAGTGATTTGTTGGCTCATCAAGCATTAAGATATTCGCTCTTTCCATCATCATTCTCGAAAGCATACAACGTACTTTTTCTCCTCCTGATAATACACGGCTTGTTTTTAAAGCTTCTTCTCCAGAGAAAATCATTTTCCCTAAGAATCCTCTAATAAATACCTCATCGCGCTCTTCTTCTGTTTTTGCGTATTGACGTAACCAGTCTACCAATGTCAAATCGTTTTCAAAGAATGAATGATTTTCTGCCGGTAAATAAGCCTGATTGGTTGTAATTCCCCAATCGAAAGTTCCTGCATCTGCTTTTTGCTGATTATTCAAAATTTCGTAGAAAGCTGTTGTAGCACGTGAATCTTTTGAGAACAGCACGATTTTATCGCCTTTTGCCATATTCAAATCTACACCTTTAAACAAAAGATCTCCATCTACAGAAGCTTCTAAATTTTCTACATTCAAAATCTGATCTCCTGCTTCACGATCCTGATCAAAAATAATCGCTGGATAGCGACGGCTTGAAGGTTTGATATCTGAAATATTCAGTTTAGAAATCATTTTTTTACGAGAAGTTGCTTGTTTCGATTTCGCAACGTTCGCACTAAAACGACGAATAAATTCTTCTAATTCCTGTTTCTTTTCTTCGGCTTTTTTGTTTTGCTGTGCACGTTGTTTTGCCGCTAATTGGCTAGACTCGTACCAGAAAGTATAGTTTCCTGAATAGTGATTGATTTTTCCAAAATCGATATCAGAAATATGTGTACAAACCGAATCTAAAAAGTGACGGTCGTGAGATACTACGATTACTGTATTTTCATAATTGGCTAAGAAATTTTCTAACCAAGAGATGGTTTCAAAATCCAAATCGTTGGTAGGCTCATCCATAATAAGCAAATCAGGGTTTCCAAAAAGTGCCTGCGCCAAAAGCACACGAACTTTAATTTTTCCCTCAAGATCTCCCATTAAAGTATAATGATGCTCTTCGTTGATGCCTAAGTTCGACAACATCGATGCAGCATCAGAATCTGCATTCCATCCGTTCATTTCTTCAAACTGAACCTGAAGCTCTCCAATTCTGTCTGCGTTTTTATCGTTGTAATCTAAATAAAGTTCATCCATTTCTTTTTTAACAGCGTACAAAACTTTATTTCCCATCAAAACAGTTTCCAAAACCGTATGCTCGTCGAACATGTTGTGATTTTGATTTAAAACCGACATACGTTTTCCCGGTTCTAAATGAATGTGGCCAGAAGTTGGGTCGATATCGCCCGAAATGATTTTTAGAAAAGTAGATTTTCCAGCACCATTGGCTCCAATAACTCCATAAATATTTCCGTGTGTGAATGTGGTATTTACTTCGTCAAACAAAATTCGTTTGCCAAATTGAACTGATAAATTATTGACTGTTAACATGAATGTCTTTTTAATTAATTTGGTGCAAAAGTACGAAAAAAGGTTCTAAGTTGCAAAGGTGCTAAGGTTCTAAGTTTTCACCATGCTAAGAAAATTTCTCGCAAAGACGCAAAGGCAAAAAGAAAACATACTTTGTGTTGAAATTTTTTACCATATAAGTGACATAAGTTCATTTAAAGCTAAACCTAATAACTTAAATAGCCAATAAAAAACTTTGCGACTTCGCTCCCGATAGTTATCGGGATTGTGAGATTAATTTAATCGCAAGCTTTATATTAAAACCAAACTTATAATTTCTTATATCACTTATATGGTTTAAAAAAATTACAATTTACTTTCTTTCTCTAAAGCGACTTCAAGACTCTCGAAATTAGGCAGCACTTTTACAATAATTCCTTCTTTGTTTAAAATGAAATGTGTTGGGAATGAATTGAGTTGCAGGGCTTCGTTCATATACACTTTCATGTTTGGAACAACTGAATATCTTAAAGGTCTTTTGGCTAAAAATGCTTTTAATTTTTCCGGAGCATCTTCGGCTAAACTTATAAAAAGAATGTCTTTTCGGTCTTTGTATTCGTCTGCTAATTTGTTTACCTGTGGAAATTCTTTGATGCATGGCGTGCAGTGAATGTACCAGCATTTTATAACGATGATTTTTCCTTTCATGGATTCGTTTGAAACTAGATTTCCGTTTAGATCTTTGAAAGAGAATTTTGGAAATTGGGTTCCTTCCATTTCGAAATTTTTATAGGCATCGAAACCAATTTGATTAATGGTGGCTTTTATGCTGGTATCTGAATTGGGCTGAATTTCGAATAATTGATAATAATATTTTGAATCTTCTGATTTTAATCGGATTGGGATGAAGTTTTCGTTTGCCAATTGATTTAGGAAGAATTCTTTTGAAATTTCTTTTGAATTTGAATCTAATGCTATAAAATCTCTCGAAAGCATGATGTTTTTGCTTTGGTACGCAGACCACTCTGTATATGTTTTTTGAATTTGAATTGGGTCTACTTCTGGATTTCCGAATTTGCTTTGAGCAAAAGAAACATTGAAAATCAGAAATAAAAGAATAACGTTAATTAATTTTTGCATGGAATTTTTAAGATACAATTGGGTTTCAAAAGTAAAAAATTAATCTTAAACATTTTTGATTAGATTTGCCTATATTCGCTAAAAATTCTGACTAAAAATGACATTCCCCTTTCAATTTGAAATCTTTGAAAAAACATTTTACTGGCATTTTATATTTGAAACTTTGGCTTTTTTTGTTGGTATCAGAATCTATTATTTTCTAAAAAAAAGAATTCAGGATCCTATATCAGACACGAATCGTTTGATCATTATGATTGGTGCCATGATTGGAGCCTTAATAGGATCAAGAGTAATTGCTTTACTCGAAAATCCCACGCAAATTGCTCATCAGACTTTTTTAAGTTTATATCAAAATAAAACTGTTGCCGGAGGATTTTTAGGAGGATTATTGGGCGTTGAATTAATTAAAAAATGCATTGGTGTAAAAATTGCTTCGGGAGATTTATATGTAATCCCAATTATCGTGGCATTATTTATTGGCCGAATTGGCTGTTTTTCAATGGGAATTGCTGAACCTACCTTTGGTAACGAAACGACATTTTTTACCGGAATGAATTTAGGTGACGGATTAAAAAGACATCCGATTGCTTTATACGAAATGGTATTTATGATTTTGCTTTTTATTTTTTTTGAAAAGATAAAAACTAAAAACCTGATTAATGGTGATCGATTTAAGCTTTTTATGGTTTTATATTTCCTCTTTCGATTTTTAGTCGAATTCATAAAACCTTATGAACCTTTATTTCTTCATTTAAGCAGTATTCAATGGAGTTCTATATTTATTTTTGGATATTACTGGAAGTTTCTTTGGAGAATATTTGCCTTTAAAAACAATTAAAATTTTAATTTACCATATAAAATTAATTTGATGAAAACGCGCGATTATATATTTTACGATTATACCAAAAGTTTGTGCCACCATTGTCTGGCTCTTGTAGATACTAAAATTGTATTTCAGGATGACAAAGTCTGGATGCTGAAACATTGTAAAACACACGGCGAAATGAAATCTATGATTGCTGATGATGTCAACTATTATAAGCAGTTGCGTAATTACAACAAGCAGTCTGAAATGCCTTTAAAATTCAACACAAAAGTGCATTATGGATGTCCTTATGATTGTGGTTTGTGTACCGATCATGAACAGCATTCTTGTTTAACAATTGTAGAAGTTACAGATCGTTGTAATCTCGCCTGCCCTACCTGTTATGCAAGTTCGGCTCCTAATTATGGAAGACATCGTACTTTAGAAGAAATCGAAAAAATGTTTGATACGGTTGTGGCAAACGAAGGAGAACCGGATGTGGTTCAGATTTCGGGAGGAGAACCAACTGTGCATCCGGAATTTTTTAAAATTTTAGATATTGCCAAAAGCAAACCTATTAAACATTTAATGCTAAATACAAATGGTATTCGTATTGCAAAAGACATCAATTTCGTAGAAAAACTGGCTACTTATATGCCTGATTTCGAAATCTATCTTCAGTTTGACAGTTTTAAACCTGAAGTTTTAGAAAAATTAAGAGGGGAAGATTTAACGGAAGTGCGCAAAAAGGCAATCGAACATTTGAATCAATTTAATATTTCGACCACATTGGTAATCACGCTTCAAAAAGGAGAAAACGATGATGAAATTGGTCAGATAATCGAATATGCATTGCAGCAAAAATGTGTGCGCGGCGTTACTTTTCAGCCTACACAAGTTGCAGGACGAAATGACAATTATGATGATATTTCAGGAAGAATAACATTGACAGAGGTGCGTAGAAAAATATATGAACAATATCCTGTTTTTACTCCACAAGATTTAATTCCGGTTCCCTGTAATCCAGATGCTTTGTGCATGGCTTATGCACTAAAAATTGACGGAGAAGTATTTCCTATGACGCATTTGATCAATCCTGAAGATTTGTTGAATAACTCAAAAAATACCATAGTTTTTGAGCATGATGAAAAACTAAAAACTCATATGTTAAATTTATTTAGTACCGGTATTTCTGTAGATTGTGCCGAAGGTGAATTTAGTGAACTTATGTGCTGTTTACCAAGAGTACAATCTGACACACTGAATTACAATAATTTATTCCGTATTCTTATTATGAATTTTATGGATGCTCATGATTTTGATGTTAGGGCAGTTAAAAAATCATGTGTGCATATTGTAAGTGATAAAATGAAAATTATTCCGTTTGAAACTATGAATTTATTTTACAGGGATAATAAAATTGAAAAAATAAGAGAAAAATTAAATGTTTAATGCAACTTTTTAAAATATGGAAGGTTTAATGTTTTTTGGTTTCATTCTGGTAATGATGTTTTTAATTGGTTTTTTTGGTTTAATTTTTGCCAAAGACAATAAAAAACTTTACTTAAGACTATTGTTAATTCCAATAATTATTGCTGTGATAGGTTTTGGAACCTGCGTGGTAATCGTGAGCAATCTTTAACTTTTTTGAGTTAAAAAATAAAAATCAGCGGGGTTACTTTGCTTTATAATGGCACGCGGATGACACGGATTCGCTAGGCGAAAACGCGGATTATTCGGATTTTTTATTCTCCTTTTTGTCATCCTGACGCAGGAAGGATCACACTAGTTGATCGACAAAGATTGACGAATTTCTATGCGGAGTTTCTAGTGTGATCCTTCCTTCGTCAGGATGACAATACTGGGGTTACTTTGCTTTTAATGGCACGCGGATGACACGGATTCGCTATGCGAAAACACGGATTATGCGGATTTTTATTCTCATTTTTGTCATCCTGACGCAGGAAGGATCACACTAGTTGATCGACAAAGATTGGCGAATTTCTATGCGGAATTTCTAGTGTGATCCTTCCTTCGTCAGGATGACAATACTGGGGTTACTTTGTGTTAAAAATGATACTCTAATACATAATTTGAAAATATAATTTCTTATTAAAACGAGTGCCCTAGCCCTGATAGAAGCGGAAATCCTTTTGTGTCCGCAGCGGCGGACACAAAAGATTGGAACGGATAGCAGGAAATAGCTCCTAAAAAAAATCACTATTAATTTTACTTCACTTTAAAGCATAAAAAAACCTGACAATATAATTGCCAGGTTCATAATGCTCGCCTCCGGGTGAAAACCAAATAACAAATCACCTAAATTTGATGCATTTATTCGAAATAAAAACTAGATTAAAAAATAAATAACCAAACTCAATTTTAACCGTCCTAATTTTTTTATTTCTAAATTTTCATTCATTTAATTAATTTAAAAAGTTCATTACTTTCAGTGATTTTTTGTGTCCTGCTCTGTCTGTTACGATCACTACAAATATTTGTTTTGTTGAGAAACTGTAATTTTGAAGCAGTATTTCTTTATTATTCTGAATGTTTTTATGACTCACCAATAATTGCCCGATAGTATTGAAAACCTCTACCTGAGCGATATCCTGGGTGTCATTTGTAACTGATAATGCATCGTTTTTGAAATAAGCCACGGTTGTGTTATTTGCTTCGATGGTATCCACTGACAGTTTTTTTGCTGTTGACTGCGAAGCAAAATACGCGGCATAGGCTTTAGATAATTCAGATGAATTACCACAAGAAGATGCATCCCAGTTTACAGACCAGGTCATTAAACCTCTTAAAGAAGGATAAGGTCCGCCTGGCTGCATAGTGTATGTTCTTCCTGAAAACGTGGTTCCGTTTCTTAAATAATCCATAGCACTAATTCCTTCTGCCGGAGTTAAATAACCGCTGCCTGCTGCACTTGGACAAGCTGGTAATGCAATAAGAACTTTTGAGGCTGGTAAACCATCAAAACGCATTCCTGTCGTACCAATATTATACCCTTTTATTACCATATCGGTTAGGGCTGTTACCATGTTTGCTTTCTTAGCTGAACCATAATATTGACCATCTAACCCGTTTTCTCCTCCTGTATTATACAATTGTACCGCTAACAAATCTAATTCATTACGTAAGTTTTGAATGATTGGCAGGAAGGAACCAAAAGTATCTGTGTAGGTAGAATATCCTCCTTGTACGTATTGTGTTTCCGGAGCTGCTGTTAATAAAAATCCAGGGCCATAGTACGCTTTTAATTCTTTGAAAGCATCTACTACGTTTTTTAATCTTGGATAAGCAGAAATAACCGCATACGAGATATCTCTTAAACC
>Ga0247815_10000073_pt1 | contig 74185 bp, 60 predicted proteins | sample UWRJL194509B1_FD_181014 | JGI IMG/M metagenome (GOLD analysis project Ga0247815, IMG submission 181014) | Plant litter microbial communities from Arlington Agricultural Research Station in Wisconsin, United States - UWRJ-L194-509B-1 | ecosystem: Environmental > Terrestrial > Plant litter >... | reverse complement strand
GCGGATAAAACAGATTTACTTCGTAAAAACGCGGATAAAAACAGATTTGATTTGCAATAATTTTATTTTCTAAAAGCTTAACTTAATGACATTGGGCGCGAGCATCTTGCTCGTGAACGAAAAGCAATATTTCCAAATTTAATATAAATTCTTTTTAAGATGATTTTTAAAATGATCATAAGCCATCATGTTCTTACTTTAAATTATATTTTCCTCTATATAAAATCAACAAATAATCCATTATCTTTGATAGAGAACTAAAGAAAATTAAACATTGTAAAAAGTAATTTTTTTACCCGTTATCAATGCATTGATTCAATAAAACTTAAGAACCAAATCTAAAGAAATCTTAAGTTTTAAAATGATTTTTAAAAACAAATATTATGGAGAATTTAAAGAAAGCCTATATAGCCGGAGGATGTTTTTGGGGTATGGAAGACCTTTTTCGTGTTCGTCCAGGTGTAATCGACACTGAAGTGGGTTACATTGGCGGGGAAAATGATAATCCCACTTATCAAAATCATCCCGGACATGCAGAAGGAATGGAGATTACGTATGATGCCAATACAACATCTTTTAAAGAATTGTTAGATTACTTTTTCAGAATGCACGATCCAACAACAGTAGACAGGCAGGGTAATGACAAAGGATCAAGTTACAGATCTGCTATATTTATTCAGAATGAAGAAGAGGAAGAGGCTGCAAAAGAAGTAATTCAGCTTGTTGATGATTCTAAAAAATGGCCGGGAAAAGTGGTTACAACATTGGAACCGATTAGTAAGTTTTGGGTTGCCGAAGATTATCATCAGGATTATCTGGTCAAAAATCCAAACGGATATACTTGTCATTTTGAACGATTTAATACTTCGTTTTTATAAGTGTTACGAAGATTCGTTGAAACGTTAAAAATAGAAACCTCTAAAGTCATTGATTTTAGAGGTTTTTTTTATGCTAAAGATTTAATGATCTTATCTTATATAGGATAGACATTAAATGTTGTTGAGAAAAAAAATAAACTCATTAACTATTTTTTACCACAGAGAATACAGAGATTTTTATCTAAGGATACTTTTAAAAACACAAAGTTCACAAAGCTAATTCAACATGTAGCTTTGTGAACTTAGTGTTTTTCATAAAAGAGAAAGATAAAAAAAACTTAGTGTTCTCTGTGGTAATTTTTTTTTCTCCATAGTTTTTTGAATTAATATCAGAATGATAAAATCATATCATTTTGATAGGAAGATTATTTGATCAAAGTTTTATGTTTTGCGCTTAAGTTGTTGATATATTGGTTTTAATAATTGAAATAAATAGACTTTAGAGAATTGGTATATTAATTGAAAATTTAGTTTTGTATTTCCAAATGCATAATAGATTGTAGTATTAATAAAATAGGGAATACATCAAACTACATATGAAAACCCTACAACGTACCATAGATTTTTTCGGCAAAGATTTTCCGGAACCTGATCCGTTCCCCAACAAACAAATCGTATTACACAATAGTCAGATTGCAGAAGAAATACCGAATTTTACGGTTGAAGTCGCCAGCGCCAAACATGTTTTTTGGACAAAAGAAATTTGCGACGTCACATTATCATCTGCCATAGCCCGAGGAACGGGAATTTCAGGCCGTTCTCCTGAATTGCTGGAATCAAAAATAAAAAAAGGCGAAGCTATTATCGCTTTTACATCAGAGGGAAAATGGGCGGGATTCTCTTTTATATCTTCCTGGGAAGATGGACGATATGTTTCTAATTCCGGATTAATTGTAGCACCTGAATTCAGACACACAGGTTTAGCAAAAACAATTAAAAGAAAAATCTTCGAATTGAGCCGTCAAAAATATCCTGATGCAAAAATATTCAGTCTGACAACTGGTTTGGCCGTTATGAAAATGAATCATGAATTGGGTTTTGAACCCGTCACGTATTCAGAATTAACTACCGATGAGGTTTTCTGGGAGAATTGCAAATCCTGTGTCAATTGTCCCATATTACTGAGTAAAGAAAGAAAAAACTGTTTGTGTACAGCCATGCTTTACGATCCTAAACACAACGAATCCTTAAATATTAAATAAAAAAAATCAAATCATTTTGAAAATACAGAAGTAAATAATATCCGATATTTGCAACATAAAAAATACTTCGATTTTTATGATAAAGATTAACGAAAAACATACATACGCATTCAAAGATGTGCTTTTTACATTTGCCCTGGCTTCTGAAGCAGCAGAAGTGTTTAAAGATCATACGGCACTTATTACCGGAATTGGGAAAGTTAACGCTGCCTACGAATTAACTAAAGCGATACAATTAAAAAGACCTTCGGTAATTGTAAATCTGGGTTCGGCGGGAAGTACTCATTTTAAAAAAGGTGATGTAGTTTGCTGTACCAAATTTGTTCAAAGAGATATGGATGTTAGAGGATTGGGTTTTGCTCTGTACGAAACACCTTTGTCCGGTTTGCCACCAGTTTTAGAATATGGCCTGGAAATGAACGGACTGCCTGTAGGTACTTGCGGTACAGGAGATAGTTTCGAAATGCAGCATTCTGAAACGATCTATGATGTAGTTGATATGGAATCTTACGCCTTGGCTATGATTGCTATGAAAGAAAACATTCCGTTTTTGTGTTTAAAATATATATCTGATGGTGCCGATGATAATGCAGCCGAAGACTGGAGTGTTCAGGTTCATAAAGCCGCTGTTGCGTATGGCAGTATTTTAAAATTGAATATAAACGAAGCTGCAGCGAATTCTTAGAGAATAATGAATAAGATTTTTTCTCTAGCATATTCAGCAGGTTCAACAGATTTTTTGATAAAGTCTGACAAAAAAAATCTGCTAAATCTGCCAAATCTGCGAGAGTGATATCAGTGTATTTTTTAGAATCATTTTAATCCCATAATCTGTGGCAGAATAAAACTTTGCCACTGGGACTTTGCAATAAAAAAAGGCTGCCTGAATAGATTTCAGACAGCCTCTTATTAACTGCAGTTTTTATGTACTAATTTAAAAATTTACGACCAATTAGTTACTTTAAGATCAGTTTATTCCACCTCCTAAAGCTTTGTACAATAAAACCTGTGACTCTGCATTTTTTAATTGAATGTCAACAAAATCCAGTTCGGCCTGCAGTTTATTTTTTTGCGCATTTATAATTTCCAGATAATTGGCATAACCGCTCAAATACAAATCATTCGAAACGTTTACGGCAATTTCAAGATGTTCAATTTCTTTCGATTTGTATTTTAAAACACCAACAAAAGATTCTGTTCTGTGCAGTAAAGCACTCAGCTCATTATACGCTGTTGTTATTGTATTTTGATATTGCAGAAACGAAATTTGCTGTCTTCTATTAGATACAAAAAACTCCTGTTTAATCTGACCTTTATTAAATACCGGAGCTGTTAAACCGCCAAGCAATTGCCAGGCAAACGATCCGCTATCAAAAAAAGTGGAAAAAGAAAACGAATTAAAACCAGCATAACCTCCCAGGTTTAAAGTCGGGAAGAAAGCCGCACGTGCCGCTTTTGCATCAGCATTTGTGGCGCGCAGTTCATGATAAGCTTCAGCTACATCAGGTCTTTTATGAATGATGGAATCTACGCTTATTTTTTGATTTAAAACTTCAAGATGACCGGAAAGGAAATCAGCACTTCTTTCGATTTTTCCGCCGTATTCTCCCAGAAGATTTAATAATGCTTTTTCGGTTTGATCGATACTTAAATTAAGTTGTTCGGCTTCCGCCAAAATATTATTGTTCTGTGCATTAAACTGCTGAACAGCCAATTCCGTCGCTTTACCCACAGATCGCTGCGCCGAAATAATATCAAGCGCTCTCTGCTGGGTTTTGAGGTTCTTTTTATAAATCTCGGCCTGTTTGTCCAGCGCAATGAGTTTATAATACAAGTCCGCAACATCACTCAATAATCGGGTTTGGAGTAAACGCATTCCTTGTTGAGAAGCAAAAAATCGTTCGCGAGCGGCTTTTTTACGATTGCTCAGTTTTCCCCAAATATCAGCTTCCCAGGAAACTTTTCCACCTAAAAAGAGGTTAGGAGAGACACTTTCATTTATCCTTTGTTTTTCATTAATATTTTGCGAAAAATTAGTATCAAAATTCCCTACACCATCCATAGTATATTTCCCGTAATGTGTTCCAGAGGCATCTGCAACGAGGTCTAAAGATGGAAGCAAAGCCAGTTTTGCTACTTTTAAATGAGAATTGGCAATTAAAATCCTTTCCTGCACAATTAAATAGTCAGGATTTTGAGCAATAGCTTTCTTCAAAAGATTTTCCAGTTTGGCATCTTTAAAATACGTTTCTGTTTTTAAAGGAATAAAATTTTGCAGACTATCAGCTGCTTTTTTTCTTTTCAGGTCAAAATTTTCCGGCAGCTGTTTCGCTGCCAGATTATCATTGATTTTGGGAGCGGAGCAGGCTGTAAGAAGCAAAACGCCGCCAAAGATTATATATCGATTTATTTGTTGTTTCATGTTTTATTTTTTATTCATTGCTTTTTCTAATTTGGCAAACAAGATGTAAAGTCCCGGAATTATTACCAGTCCAAAAACGGTTCCTATAAGCATTCCTCCGGCCGCCGCGGTACCAATAGAACGGTTACCAACAGCTCCAGCTCCGGTTGCAATACACAACGGAATCAATCCGGATATAAAAGCAAATGAGGTCATAAGAATTGGCCTGAAACGAAGTCTCGCTCCTTCGATTGCGGCTTGAGTAATTTCGCGTCCTAGTTTATTTTGAGCCATGGCAAATTCGACAATTAAAATGGCATTTTTGGCGAGCAGACCAATCAGCATGACGAGTGCGACCTGAGCATAAATGTTGTTATCTAAACCAACCATTAAAAGCGCGAGATAAGAACCAAAAACACCTACCGGCAAACTTAAAAGTACCGGAAACGGCAATAATAAACTTTCGTACTGCGCGGCAAGAAGCAGGTAAACAAACAAAATACATAAGGCAAAAATGTAAATGGTTTGATTTCCGGACAGGATTTCCTCGCGGGTCATACCAGACCATTGCAGTTCAAAACGGCTAGGGAGTTTTTCTGCTGCAATTTTCTCTACTGCTGCAATGGCTTCTCCTGAACTATAACCTTCGGCAGGTTCACCGTTGATCATTGCCGACATATACATATTATATCGCGTTAAAACCTCCGGACCATACACACGTTCCAGTTTTATGAAGGTAGAAAACGGAACCATTTCGCCGGCATCATTTTTTAGATACATATCAAGAATACTTTCAGGATTTTTTCTAAACTGCGGACTGGCCTGAACCATTACTTTATACATTTGAGAAAAACGAATAAAGTTGGTCGCATAAAATGAACCCAGCATGGTCTGCAAAGTCGCCATGGCATTGTCTACAGAAATTCCTTTTTTGGCTGCGAGATCATAATCAACATGAATTAGATATTGAGGAAAAGTCGCATCGAAACTGGTAAACGAATTCTGAATTTCAGGCGAAGCATTTAACTCTTTTATAAAGTTTTTAGTGACTTCATCCGTATTGCTTATCGTTCCGCCGGATTTATCCAGTAAACGCATTTCAAAACCGCTCGTATTTCCAAATCCCGGAACTGTTGGCGGAGCAAAAATTTCGATTTGTGCATCGGTAATGCCTTTTGTTTTCTCAGTTAGTAGCGCAATAAATTCATTCACAGAAATATCACGTTCCTTCCAGTCTTTCAAATTAATCATTCCCATTCCGTAAGAAGCTCCGGCGATTTCGGTTACAATGCTGTATCCTGCAAGTGTAGTAACATTGTCAACTCCATTTATTCCTTTGGCAAGTCGGGTTACTTCATCAAGCGCTTTTTCGGTACGTTCTACCGTCGCTCCCTGAGGTGTGGTTACATTTACATACACCATTCCCTGATCTTCAGAAGGAATAAATCCGGAAGGTAAAAACTTGCTTGTTCCCCAGGTTAAGAAACAAAACAGCACTAGTAAACCAACGGTAACTACTGTACGATCTGCAAATTTTACGAGTGCTTTAATGTATCGTGAGGTAATGTTGTCAAACCATTTGTTGAATCGGTTAAAAAAACGATCCAGTAAAGAGGTTTTCTTTTTATTAGGATCATGCGGCTTAAGCATAATGGCGCATAAAGCCGGTGTAAGTGTAAGAGCGTTGATTCCGGAAATAACAATACTAATCGCCATAGTTAAGGAGAATTGCCTATAGAAAACCCCAACCGGACCACTCAGGAAAGCTACGGGAATAAATACGGCAGCCATAACAATGGTAATGGCAATAACGGCTCCGGTAATTTCTTTCATAGCGCTAATGGTCGCAGGCAGCGGATCCATATGTTCTTCTGAAATTTTTACGTGCACGGCCTCGACGACGACAATCGCGTTATCGACTACAATTCCGATAGAAAGAACCAGGGCAAAAAGCGTTAGCAAGTTGATAGAGAATCCCATCATCGACATAAATGTAAACGAACCAATAAGTGCTACAGGGACGGCAAGAACAGGAATTAAAGTTGAACGCCAGTCCTGAAGAAAAATAAAAACAACAAAAGCAACCAGAATAAAGGCTTCGATTAGCGTTTTTATAACTTCGTCGATGGAGGCATCAAGAAAACGGGATACATCATATGCAATGTTAAAATTCATTCCCGGAGGAAAAGAAGTCCCTTTAAGTTCAGCCATTTTTTCTTTTACGCTGGCAATAACTTCAGAAGCATTCGAACCCGGACGTTGTTTCAACATGATGGAAGCTGAGGGTTTTCCGTCGGTTTTAGAAACCATTCCGTAACTCATTGAACCGAATTCAATATTCGAAATATCTTTTAATCTTAAAATTGTTCCGTCAGAATTTGCTCTAAGCGGAATCTCTTCGTATTGTTTAGGCTCGAAAAATTTCCCGCCGTATTTTATAACGTATTGAAGTTCATTGTTTAATTGTCCTGATCCTTCACCAACTTTACCCGGTGCAGCAGAAATGTTTTGTTTTTGAAGTGAACCAATAACCTCATTTGCCGAAATATTATACGAAAGCATTTTTTGAGGATCAAGCCACACACGCATCGAATATTCTTTCTGCCCCATGATTTCGGCACGGCCAACTCCATCAATACGTTTTAGTTCCTGCAGAATATTAATATCAGTAAAATTGAAGATAAATTGTTCATCCTGAGTTTCATCTGTACTGGTAATATTAAGGTACATCAGCATACTGTTTACCTCTTTTTCTGTAGTAACTCCGGCCCTGATTACCTCTTCAGGAAGTTCGTCGAGTATGGTCGTTACACGGTTCTGCACGTTTACGGCGGCTAAATCGGGATCGGTTCCTACTTCAAAGAAAACCTGAATAAGTGTTAACCCATCATTCGAAGTTACGGTCGACATATACGTCATTCCGGGAACACCGTTTATGGCACGTTCTAACGGAAGCGCCACTGCATCGGCAGAAACTTCGGCATTTGCTCCTGTATATTTAGCCGTTACGGTTACAGAAGGCGGAACAATATCAGGAAATTGAGTTATAGGAAGCTGGAATAAGGCTAATATTCCAAGCAGTACTATCATAACCGAGATGATTAATGATAATATTTTTCTTTTAATAAACATTTCGATCATTTTGAAATCTTTTTATGATGTATAATAATTACAGGTTTACACTTTGAGTTTGTTGAATATTGATTTTATCGCCATCTCGTAAGGATTGAATTCCTTCCTGAACAATTAAATCATTGTTTTTTAAACCTTTATTTAAAATATATACATCATCAAGAGTACTCCCGATGGTTACGTTTGTCATTTTAATAATCCCTTCTTTATTCACGACAAATACAAATTGTTTGTCCTGAATAGAAAAAACGGCTTTTTGCGGAATTACGATCACATTCGTTCTTGGTTCAGAAATAATAAGTTTTCCTGATGTACCATGCTTGATAAATCCTTGCGGATTATGAAACTTGGCTTTATATTGAATAGATCCTGTTTGTCTGTCGATATCTCCATCGGCAGTTTTTAATTCTCCTTTTTGGTCGTAAACCATTCCATTTGGTAATACAAGTTTAATATCTCCTTGTGTATGAAGGGTTTTGTCTTCCATCATCTGGAAATAAGTATTTTCAGGAATAGAGAAATAGGCATAAACATCGTCTAACTGTGAAACCGTTGTAAGCAGCGATCCGTTTTCGACCAAACTTCCTTCCTTAAACGGAATTCGGTCAACTGTACCATCAAACGGCGCACGTATCGTGGTAAAAATAATCTGCTGGTTGATTGCTTTTTTTTCCGCGGAAGCGTGAGCTACTTTGGCAGAAGCCGCATCATGTTTTGCCTTAGATAATTCTAATTCTTTATCGGCAATTACTTTTTTATTGAAAAGTGTTTGAGCTTGTTCCAGCTCTACGGTTGCGATTCTTAAATCGGCCATACTGCTTTTGTAAACAGCCTGGGCTTTTAAGAGTTGTATTTGAAGTTCTACATCGCTTATTTTAAATAAAAGCTGGCCTTTTTTTACTTTTTGGCCTTCGCTTACATATACTTTGTCGAGTAATCCGGGAATGCGAACGTGAATTTCTACATTGTTTTTGGCATGCACATCGGCAACAAACCGATTGGAAACGATGGTATCTTTTGAAGTTACCTTATAAACAGGAAATGTTTTTACTTTGTCTGAATTCTTTTGGGTTTTATCTCCACACGAGACTAAAACGAATAGCGATAAAATGGCGATAAAAAATGAACTGTTTTTAATTTTCATGATTAATTTTTAAAAAATAGTGTATAAATAGGTTCTCTCCCTGATCATTAATAGACAGGAAGACAAGGAAATATGTTTGGAAAATAATAGATGTGCCGGCAGAAGCCCTAAGAGCTGTGCCGTGTTTTTTGAGAAATATTTTTATAAGTAATGTGCCCTTTATAAAAAATAAAAGACAATCGAACAGCAGTTCTTTACATCAAAAAATAAATTAAAATCTAGAAAAGTTGGTATAAGTGCAGGTGACTATGACACTGAATTTGATAAAACGTAGTGACACTGTAAATTAGTTTATTTACTAAAATTTTAAAATGTAAAAGCTTAGAAAAAAAAGGCGTTTTTAGTATCGTGCTATCTGAAGTTGTAGCCCTGTGTTTTATTTTATTTTTTACTATGAAATGAATTTCCAGATTTTTAGACAATGAAAAATCCGAAGATAGAAAATACGGAATTTCATCGGCAGAAACAGTATCCAGAGTACAAGAATCAATAAGTTCTGGCTGATATCTATTAGGCTCTGTGCTTCTTATAAAAGAAAGCGAGAGTAATAAAACAAGACAAAAAAACTTAAAGTGTTTCATGAACAATATTCTGCGACCCCTGAAAGGATTCATTAAAAAAGACAGGAAATAAATTTGATAGTGCGCCAAATATACTAATTTGAAAAATAAGCAATTCTTAATTTTTTCTAAAAACGGTAAAAATTTAAGTTTTAGTAACATTGAATGGAAGATAATTATTAGTCTGATTCTAATTTTAAGATCCCGTATTGATTTAAGAATTCTACTTAGGGTTCGCCTTAAATCATCAGAAATAAAACAGTAAATATTTGATCTTAAATCAGATATTAGCATTTGAAATTTGAAGAAGCGCTATCGAAAAACTAAAAAAAACAGAATAATAAATTATGCAGCAAAACTATTATCCAATTCTGGAATAAATTGGTAAAAGAGGAGTGATAGCGCAGGTTTTTTCGATTTAAAAGTTCATTTTAAAAATAAATAGCAGGCCAAATAATGTAAATAAAAGAATAAACTTACATAAAAGAATTGGAGGAAGTTAATTTTCTCTAATGAGCAATTTTGTTTAGGATTTTCTGGATGGGTTTTAGGCGTAAAAAAAAGAATCAAAATTATTCTTTTGTAATTCGGAAACTAAAATTCTTAAAAAAGTTTACGAAGATTAATTAAATTTCTGTTCTTTGCCAATTAAAGTTTTTATCAAAAAAAAGTAACGAAATCCAAGTCTTAGCGACCAACTGAAAGCACAATATTATTAGGTATTTTAAGTTAAGATTAATCATCGTATTTACGTTTATGGACAACAGGAAGTTTATATTAAGTTTAAAAAAAGGTAATGAGGCTTCTTTCAAAGAAGTTTACCTGACTTATTATGATAAACTGATAAACATTGCCAGACGTTTCGATTTTACGGTGCTGACTCCACAGGATTTTGTTCAGGAAACTTTTTTAAGATTGTATAACAAAAGAGAATTACTAAACGAAGAGGTTTTATTCGATAAACAATTGTTTACGATCTGCAAGAATATCATTCTCAATCATGTTAACAGAGAAAACAGAATAATTCAGCTTGATCCTGAGTTCGAAAAAATGGAACCTGAGGATACAGAAAACATAATTTTTGAAGAAAGAAGAGAAAAACTTCATAATTTCATCAATCTTCTTCCGGAACAGCAACAAAAAATATTTACTTTACATAAACTGGAAAACCTTAGCTATAAGGAGATTGCAGCAATTACAGATCTTTCTGAAAAGACAATTGCCAATCATATTTATCTTGCCAGTAAATTTATTCGAAAAAAAATCGAAGAGCATTAGGAACTTTTGTGTTCTCGTTTGTTATACTATTAAACGGAAACATAAAATGCATATCGAATCTTATAAAACAGATGTTTCAACCAAAGAAGATGCAAGCTTTATTGTAGTGCTTCTGCAGTTTATCATTTCTGATTGTATCATGAAATTCGACTTAGAAAATAATAACCATATTCTAAGAATCGAAACCAACAGAGATATCAAGGAAATGGTTTACGGTGTTTTTAATAAACAAGGATTTTATTGTCAAAAAATATAACGCCCCAAGCAATGGATGAAAAAAAATTAGAAGAAGAATTAAAAAAAATCTGGGACGAAACCCCCATTTCACATTCTGATAGTGAGAAAGAGGTTTCGTGGGCAGAATTTCAATCGAAAGCCTTTCCTTTAAAAAAGAAGAAAAATAACTCGTGGCGTCATTATGCTGCAGCAGCAGCCATTTTACTTTTTGTACTGGTAGGAACCGGAATTTATTTTAATGGTTCTTCTTTAATAAATAGTACAAGTTTAAATGTGGCCGGAAATACGATCGAAAATACAACTTCGATCATCAAAATTATTGCCTTACCGGATAGTTCAAGGGTAGAGTTGAGTCCGAATTCTAAAATTGTGTATGCTGATAATTTTGCGGTAAACAGAAAACTGGAAGTTTCCGGAGAAGCCTATTTCAAAGTAAAAAAAGATAAAAAACATCCTTTTCAGGTAGTTTGCAACGAAACCACAACTACAGTTTTAGGAACCTCTTTTACAGTTATGGGATACAACAAAAATAGAGTAGAGGTGGCACTTTACGAAGGAAGTGTACAGATGAATGTAAAAAATCAGGACAAGAAATGGATCCTGAAACCAGGCGAAAAATTCACCTACGGAAACGAAACCGTTTCTATAGTTGATTTTGAAAGATTTAAGGATTTTGATGATCAAAAACTAACTGATGTTGCTTCTTATATTGAGTCGAATTATGGCTACAAAGTAATACTTCCGGCAGAATATACGAATCAGAAAATTACAGTACGCATCAATAAAAAAGAAGAATTAAAAACGATTCTCGAATTACTATCAGAAATGTATAACCTAAACTTTGAAATAAATGAAGATTTAAAACAGATTACTTTTCAATAGAAAAGAAAAGGATGCACTAGCCGCGAAACTAAACATCCTCCTCATTGTCAAGATAGTATGAAGCTATCCTATTTAATAATATTCAAAAATACAAAATTTCATGAAGCATATAATTTCAGCATGCTTTTTTTTATTCAGTTGGTGTATGTTTTCCCAAAACGTAACCTTAACGGTAGACCAGACTGTAACATTAAAAGAATTTTTTAAGCAGATCGAAAATCAAACCGATTTTAAATTTGCCTTTACAGATCAAATTAATACAAGTCAAAAATATTTTACCCAAAAACGTACGTTTACCAATACCGATATAAAAGAATTGATCAGTGAACTGAATAAGAGTGCATCAATTCAATTTTTGATAGTAGGCAATAATATATTCGTAAAGCAAAAAATTACGAAAGCAGCATCGGCTAAAAAAAAAAACAAGCTAACCGGTCAGGTTCTTGACGATAACAGAGAGCCGGTTATTGGTGCTAATGTTTATGTAAGAGAAGCTGGTACTGGTGCTACAACTGATGCAAATGGGTATTTTTCGATAGAACTAGACAACGGCAGTTATACTGTTGAGATTAGTTATGTAGGTCTGAAAAATAAAGAAAAGCGTATTACGATTTCTGATGATGAAAGAATGAAATTTAACATGGAATCAGACAGTCAGCAATTAGAGCAGGTGGTCATCACAACAAGCAAGGCAGTTGATGTAAAGAATACTCAAATGAGTGTGAATAAACTTTCGATGGCGGAGATCAAAAGACTTCCGACTGCGATGGGCGAGCCGGATCCATTAAAATCATTATTGACTTTGCCTGGTGTTACCAATGCCGGCGAAGCTTCATCAGGGTTTAATGTTCGTGGTGGTGCCGCTGACCAGAATTTAATTCTTTTGGATGGTGCTCCGGTATATGGAGATTCTCATATGTTTGGTTTCTTTTCTATTTTTAATGCAGATATTGTAAACGGATTAGATTTATACAAAGGAGGAATTCCGTCTAAATTTGGAGGACGTGTTTCTTCCGTTCTTGACGTAACTCAGCAAACTGGAGACCTTAATGATTATAAAGTAAATGGAGGTATTGGTCTAATATCAAGCCGACTTTTAGTGCAAGGGCCTCTAAAAAAAGATGTGGGTTCGTTTATTATTGCAGGACGTGCTTCTTATGCGCATTTATTTTTAAAACTTACTGATATCAAGAGTTCTGTAATGTTTTATGATATTAATGCTAAGCTTAATTATCGTTTGGGAGCCAATAATACCATTGCTTTTTCCGGTTATATGGGAAATGATTTATTTGATATTAATAACTTCTTTGCCAGTACTTACGGTAATACTATGGGAACGGTTAGCTGGAAACATAAATTTTCGGACAATTTAAATACTAACCTTTCTGTTTTTTACAGTGATTATAAATTTAATCTGCAAATACCGTTTCAAAAATTTGAATGGGATAGTAAAATTACCAACTACGGACTTAAATACAATTGGAATCACACGATATCAGACAATTTTAAACTGAATTATGGTATCGATGGTTTGTATTATGATTTTAATCCGGGAACTGTACAGCCTTATGGTGTCGATTCGCAGTTTAATTACAGTCAGTTAGATAAAAAATATGCTTTAGAAACTTCTGCTTTTCTTGATGTCGAAAATCAGGTTACAGAAAAACTGAATCTTCGTTATGGTCTTCGTTACAGTACGTTTTTACGTTTAGGCGGAGAAACTATCAGTACCTACGAAAATGGACAATCTGTAGTATACAATCCGTTGTATCATATTTATGAAGAAGCAGATCCAATAGGAAGTAAATATTACGGAAAAGGAAAAACCATCAGTAAGTTTGATAACCTTGAACCGCGATTGGCGTTGTCTTATGCTTTTAATGATGAAACTTCGGTAAAAGCGAGTTACAACAGAATGGCACAATACATTCATATGTTGTCGAATACCCGCGCTCCGTTGCCTATGACGATCTGGACACCAAGCGGACCTTTTACAAAACCACAAATGCTGGATCAATATGCAGTAGGATATTTCAAGAATTTCAAGGAACGCGAGTATTCTTTTGAAGGAGAATTATTTTATAAAAAAATAAAAAACCGTATCGATTACATTGATGGTGCAAATTTGTTGGGTAACAATAATATCGAACAGGATATCCTGAACGGAGAAGCGAGATCATACGGTATGGAGTTATTGTTCAGAAAAAATACAGGTCGTTTTACAGGATGGGTTGCGTATACTTTGTCTAAAGCAGAACAAAGAACGCCGGGAAGAACGCCCGAAGAACCTGGTATTGCAAATGGCGGTTGGTATTTATCAGGATACGATAAATTGCATAATCTGAATATTACTGCCAATTACGAGTTCAATCCTAAATGGTCGTTTAATGCTAATTTTACGTTGCAATCAGGTCAGCCAGTAACGTATCCAAATGGTTATTATGAATTTGGAGGAAGAAATGTACCTAATTATACCTTGAGAAATTCAGACAGGCTTCCTGCATATCATCACCTGGATATTGGCGCAACTTATACACCTAAACCAGATAAAAAACAAGGATGGCAAAGCTACTGGGTATTTAGTATTTATAATCTTTATAACAGACAAAATGCTGCATCGATTACGTTTTCTCAGAATGATACTACGGGAGGGAATGAATCCAAACAACTGTCTATTTATGGTTTAGTACCTGGAGTTTCTTATAATTTTAAATTTTAATAGTATGTTACGATTAAAAAAATACAATTTAAAAAGTAAAGCATTTACTTTATTTAGTCTTCTTTTTGTTTTACTTCTTTCGTCCTGCGACAAGGTAGTTGAACTTGATCTGGAAACAGGAGATCCTAAAATCGTGATCGATGCCGAGATCATTTGGGAAAAAGGAACAAGCGGAAACGAACAGAGCATAAAAATTACCAGAATGGCTTCATATTACAGTCCAACGACACCAATGGTTTCTGGAGCACAGGTAAGAGTTGAAAATAGTAATGGAGATATTTTTACATTTAATGAAGCTGAACCGGGTTTATATAAGTGTACTAATTTTGTTCCTGCAATTGATATGGAGTATAAATTATTTGTTCAAGTTGATGGACAAACCCTAACCGCTACCGAAAAATTAGTTTCTGTGCCGAAAGTTGAAAGAATAGACCAGGAATTTATGGCCGATGTAACAGGAGAAGATCTTATTGTAGTAACATTTTATTATAAGGATCCTGCTGATCAGGTGAATTATTATCTGACAGATTATAAAACGGATATTTTGCCTTATCCGGAATACTCATCGACAAGTGATGAATTTTTGAACGGAAATGAAATCAATGAAAAATTTACAGATGAAGATTTAAAGCCGGGAAAAGTTCTAGATATCACACATCGCGGTATTTCTAAAAACTTTTATAATTACATGAATTTAATTTTAGAGGTTACCAATTCGAACCCTTTTGCTGCAGTACCGGGCAATATCAGAGGAAATATAATTAATACCACTGACGCTAACAATTTTGCTTTAGGCTACTTCAGGCTTTGTGAAGCAAACCGTATGTCGTATACAGTAAAATAAGAATTTAATTGGAGGTTGATTTGTAAATACATCTGGCATATAAATAATTATGTCAGGTGTATATTTTTTTTTATAAAATTGGATTTTACTCCTTCTTCAAATTCCTAATTTCCTCAGCAGAAACTTTTATCACCGTACCATGTCGCGTTCCTGATGGAAAACTAACCTTGTCTGAAATATCCTGCCAGCCTTTTGAAGTTTGTTGTACAGCACCGTATTTTTTCAATGTATACTTATCAAAATAAACCGTCCATTGATTGTCGATTTGAATGGCAGTTGGTCCTTCGGCCCAATAATTTCCAGTAATTGGTTCGCTGGCTTTGCTATAAGGACCTGTCAGGTTTTTACTGATGGCGATTTTTAAATTTTTCTGTACCGGATTACGCGTTTCATCTTTAAGGTACATTACATATCCCTGATCCTGTTTTACAATCGAAGCATCGATAACATTAAAACCGGGTTCGTACAATAATTTTGTTTTTTGAAACTTTTTAAAATCCTTCGTAGTCGTATAATAAATACGGTGATTGTATCCTTTTTCTTCATCCGATTTTGTTTCAGGAAACTTCCCGTCAATTGTCGAAGCCCAATAAATCATATAGGTTTTATTTTTTTCGTCGAAAGTAATTTCGGGAGCCCACGTATTTCTGGCTTTTTTCTCATGCGCCATTACCGGAATAAATTCCTGTTTCGACCAATGAATTAAATCTTTTGATGAAGCATAACCAATCCCTTTATCCGTCCAGCTTACTGTCCATACCATATGATACAAACCGTCGCCTTTTATCACACAAGGATCCCTCATCAGTTTGTCTTTGCCCACTTCGGGAATCAAAAAGGATTTGTCATTTTTTAAAGTATTCCATTGGTAACCATCTTCGCTATACGCCATATGAAGGCCGTCTTCGCCATTTCCTTTAAAATAAGTAAACACATATCCTTCTGATTTTAAAGTATAATGATTCGCAGCAAGCCATTTTTCACAGTCTTTTGGCCAGGATGCATTCGTTCCTTTTACGCCCAAACCAAAACCGTGGCCGCCATCTTCATACAAATGCATTTCGGCAGAAACCTTTTCTTTTTTTAAAGCCAGATAATAATTGATGCTGTTTTCAACCGGAACCGCTTTGTCGTCTGTAGCGTGAACTAAAAAAGCTCGGGGAGTGGCAGCATTAATCTGTTTTTCAGTAGAATATTTATCAATAGCTTCACTTCCCGCATTTTTTCCTAATAAATTATCCCTCGAACCTTCATGAGTAATTCCGTTTTGCATGGAAATAACAGGATAAATTAAAAGAGAAAAATCAGGTTTTGCACTTGTAGTATCAATTGGCGTGTACACTTTATTATTATAATGCGTGCTTAATGTCGCCGCCAAATGTCCTCCGGCAGAAAATCCCATAATCCCGATTTTGTTCGGGTTTAGTTTCCATTTCACAGCATTTCTACGTACCAATCGAACCGCTTCCTGAGCATCCTGCAAAGGCCCAACTGTTTTGTTTTTCATGATTAGATCACTTGGTAATCTGTATTTTAAAACAAAAGCATTGATGCCCAAACTATTGAACCATTCGGCTACTTTATAACCTTCTTTATTAATCGCCAGCATGCCGTAACCACCACCGGGACAAATGATAACCGAAGTTCCGTTTGATTTTTCAGCATCGGCAAAATAAGCAGTAAGAGTAGGTAAAGTGACTTGTCGGACTCCTTCGGAAATATCGCCCTTGCGGTCTGTTATTTCTGAATAAGTTGTCGATTGAATCTCATCAGGGATTTTATCCCATAACGGAATTTCCTTTTTTTGTGCAAATGATGGAGTGAACATCCAAAAGGGTATCAAAAAGAATAAGGCTTTTAGCGGTTTCAAATTATTTGATTTTTTCATAAAATTCTATTTCAACAATACGTAATTGTCCGGTTGCATCTACCGATGTTTTATCTTTATATAAATCTAGTTCTTTTGTGGCGTCTACTTCAACAATTTTAGCAAAACCGTCTTTTTCCTTGCTTGATCCGATTAATTCAATGGTGATTTTTTCAGTAAGAACAGGCTCGAGAGCAATAGTAATATAACCCAAACTTTGAGTTGTATTACCTTTAAAAACTTCTTTTCCATCTGCTAAAATACGAATAGGATAAATTTTGGTTCTCCATCCCGTCATTTTTACCACGCATTCGTTTACTATTGAAGGTTTCGAAAGTGTATATGTTATTGATCCTGTATTAAGGTTTCCGTCATTTCGCCATTCTGTCAATTCATTGTCATCGTAACTTTTATACGTATCATTATTATTCGATGGCGAAACAGCGTTCAGGATATTTACAGCAATTCTTTTTGGTGTATAAGAAGGCGTTCTCGGTGTTGGGCCGCGTTCTAAATTCGAAGGAAGATCTTTTCCCGGCAATTCTTTCGAAATGCCGTTTACAACCGTTACAGGCTTTGTTTCAAAACTGATTTCGGCTTCTTTTAGTCCTTTCGCGGAAGCGGTAACCTTTATTTTTCCGGCTTTCGCCAAAGATTGAATCATGACTCTGTTGATACCATTTTCAACCGGAATTTCCTTTGAAAGAATGTAATTGTTTGGCCCTTGTGCAATTCCTCCAAGCCAATTAGCAGGACCATCAATATGAAATTTAATCAAATCATTACTGATCGGGCAACGGTTTCCGTTTTTGTCAACCACTTCAACATCAATCAGAGCAACATCGGCACCATCTGCCAGCATTCCATTGGGTTGAGTGCGTAATTTTAGTTGTATTGCTGCGGGTTCATCAGCCGTGATTTTAGAATCTTCGCTTAAAACAGTTCCTTTTTCATCATAGCCAATCGCTTTAATTGTTCCTGATTTCCAGGTTATATTTTCGAAAGTAAATAAGAATTCGCTGCTTTGTTTACCAAAACCCTGTGAAACTCCATTTACAAATAGTTCAACTTTAGAAGCTGTCGAAACTACGTAAATGTTTTTGACAACTTTATCGGTATAATTCCAGTGCCCCATAATATGAGTGCGGTGTTTTTCGATATCGACCCAGCCATCCCACATGACCTGATGCGCCCAATAACCGTCTTTGGGAATGCGCATGGCATCGACTTCGCCGCTTGTTCTGTAATTTTGCTCCCCGCGATGGTGCGTATTCGAGTCGGAAAATATGATATTCACGCCACCGGAATTCACTCTTTTTCCGGTTCCGGGTCTTTCGCGGTAATAATCGTACCAACGCACGATATTTTCTATAGCATGCCGATCCTGATTGTGATTGTAATCCTGAGCAGGATTGCCACGATACAAAGGCCCGTCGCCTTCTTTATGAAACGGAGGGGAGAATTCATCCCAATATTTACGCAAACCTTCATCTCTCGAATATTCAGTTGCCCACAAAGGTTTTCTGGCGCTTTTATTAATATAAAGCATTTCTCCGCCATATTCAGCTTCCTGACTGTCCAGCATTTCACGGGAACCAATCGCGCGTCCTCCAAAAGGATCATATGTATCCCTGAGGCTTTTCATTTCATGCATGTGCGCTTCACTTATCGATTCGTTGCCGCTTTCATAAAAAATGATACTCGGATTGTTTCGGTTATAAATAATAGCATCGCGCATCAGGTTTACTCTTTGTTTCCATGTATCGCCCTGCGCATCTTTTTCGGCGTCGCCTGCGGGCATTGCCTGTAATAATCCAACTCTGTCGCAGGATTCAATATCTTGTTTCCAGGGCGTTACGTGCATCCATCGTACTAAATTTCCATTGCCTTCTAAAATTAATTTATTACTAAAATCGCTCAGCCATGCCGGAACCGACATCCCAATTGCCGGCCATTCATTACTGGTTCTCTGCGCATATCCTTTTACCTGAAGCACTCTGTCATTCAACCAAAATTGTCCTTCTTTAAATTCTGTTTTTCTGAAACCGGTTTTAGTCGAAACTTCATCCATAATTTTTCCATCTACTTTCAAAATAGTTTTCACTGTATATAAATACCCATATCCCCAACTCCAGAAATGGAGATTCTCAACGAGACGATTCGCTTTTAAAGTTTTAGTTTCGTTAGGTAAAAGAGTAGTTTTTTCACCAGAGAAAGAGGCAATTTGTTTCCTGTCGATATCTTCAATTATTACTTCATATTCAACTGTTTTAGCTGTATTAAATTCATTGCGAATTTGGGTTTCGGCATTTATTACAGCACTCGAAGCGGCAATATCAATTTTAGAAGGATAAATATAAACGCCAGTAGTTTTTAGAAAAGAATAGAGTGGAAGCGTCTGATATAATTTACTCGTAATATGCAAAAAAACATTTTTAGGAATACCGCCATAATTAGCATTAAAATTAATATTGTTCCATTGATAAGAAGCTCCGGTTGCTTTTTCTTTGTATTTCCAGTCATTATCAATTCGGAGTGCAATAGTATTTTCTGAAGGAAATGGTTTAATTAAATCCGAAATATCAAAGCCAAAAGCCATCACGCCATTTTCATGAAGTCCCACTTTTTGTCCGTTTATATAAATTTCTCCCGCTTGTCGGATGCCTTCAAATTCAATAAAAATTTTATGATCCTTAATTCCTTTAGGCAATTTGAACTTTTTACGGTACCAGACAATTCCAGTGGTAAGATGTTCGATATCTTTTTCAAAAGCTTCTTCCTGATTGTAAGCGTGCGGTAGGGTTACTTTTTTCCACGAATTGTCATTGAAGTTTATAGCCCCGGCATCTTTAGAATCTCCTGTTTTTAGTTTCCAGTCAGCATTAAAAGTGAATTTTTCTCTCTTAAATTCCTGAGAGAATAAAACGGAATGAAACAGGAATATAGTACAGTATATAAAAACTTTTTTCATTGGGATTGTTGATTTATAATAATGTGAATCAGTTGGAATGCTAATTCAAATTCAACTTTTCAAAATCTGAAAAATTATTAAAGTAAAAGTATCAGCATAGAGTTAAATTGCCATCCTGTAGCATCCTGTTTAGAGAATTAAATACGCATTAAATTGTAGTCTTTATTTTTCAATCCGTAATTTTTTATAGAAATAAATAGGAATAGTAAAAAAATAAATAATTATTTTTTTTGATATGATATTTCAGCGTGATCCTGTTTAAATACTGGTTGTAAATCAAGCTGTTGTGTGTTTTTTCTGTTAAGATAAATACAAAAAAGAATATAAGATATTGAAAGCTAACAGGATACTACAGGATACAGAGCATGGAGGTTCTCGATAAATTTGGATTAACTAAATAATTAACCAAATTTTAACTTTTATGAAAAACAAGCTTAATTTTTTGCTGATTTTTGTTCTGTTTGCCTTATTGCATACTACAGCTTATTCGCAAAACAAAGTGGTTAAAGGAACGATCACAGATGTATCTGGTTTACCAATACCGGGAGCAAATGTGCTTGTTAAAGGAACCAAGACAGGAACTACCACTGATTTTGATGGCAAGTTTTCTGTAAATGCAACTCAGGGCCAGGTGTTGGTTTTTTCTTCAACAGGTTCTAAAACTCAAGAAATTGCTGTTGGAACAAATTCAGAAATCAATGTAAAACTTGCAGACGATATAGCACAACTTAATGAAGTGGTTGTGGTAGGTTACGGTACACAAAAGAAATCTGATGTAACCGGAGCTGTTGCAAGTGTAAGTGCAGAGCAATTAATGAACAGGCCTGTTGCTAATGCACTTGAAGCGCTGCAGGGAAAAGCTGCCGGAGTTGATATTACCAGCAACGAGCGTCCGGGATCTATTGGTACAGTTCGTATTCGTGGTACACGTTCGTTAACAGCAAGTAACAATCCTCTTTATGTAGTAGATGGTGTGCCTTTGTTGTCTGATTCGTCTATTGAAACGCTGAATCCAAGGGATATTGCGTCTATCGACGTACTTAAAGATGCTTCTGCAACCGCTATTTACGGTTCAAGAGGTGCAAACGGAGTTATCATTGTAACGACGAAACAAGGAAAATCAGGGGTTTTTAGTTTGAACTATGCCGGAACATTAACGGCTTCTCAAATTGTAGATCGTGCTCCTTCAATGAATGCAGCTGATTTTATTCAGTTCAGACGTTGGGCAGCATACAATCTTAATTCTACAACTTATGCGCATCCGGATTCTCCGACTTTTGCAAATGATAAATTGATTTTTGACAGTGCATTAGACGGTCAGACATCAAGAGATAATGTTTTAAAGGGATGGCAAAGCGGTACCTGGGATGCTTCAAAAGTAACCAATACAGACTGGGTTGATCTTGTAACACAAGCAGGAATCAGTAAAGAACACGTTTTAAGCGCAAGTGGTGGATCTGAAAAAGTAAATGCTTACGGTTCACTTGGATATCTGGATCAGGAAGGTACTCAAAAAGGACAATGGTACAAACGTTATACTGCTAAATTGAGTACAAACATCAATCCGGTAGAATGGTTTAAATTCAATGCTTCGTTAAATGCTTCATGGAGTGAGCAGGATTTTGGTATGTCGACCCTACAAGCACGAAGCGGAACAGCGCCTAATGCAATCTTAGGAGCTGCTAAAAGTATTTACAACATTGCCGTTCCTTATGATGCAAATGGTAAATTGATTATTAACCCGGGAGGTGAGTCAGCTGTATATACAGTGATAGACGAATGGGATAAAAGCACACAAAGATCACAGACTTTACGTCTTTTAGGTAATTTTTCAGCCACAATTGACTTAGGTAAATTAGTTACTCCTTTGGAAGGACTTAGTTATAAAATCAATTTTGGACCGGATTTTCGTCATTGGAGAGAAGGTGTTTATGTTGATGGAACTTCATCACTTAAAATCAATGCTGATGGAAGCTCGGGCGTAAATTATGCGCGTCTGCAAAACCGTAGGGACCTTTCGTGGACTTTAGACAATATGATTACTTACGACCGTACTTTTGCGGCTAAGCATAAGATAGGAGCAACCCTGCTTCAGACAGCTTCATCATGGAACGTTGAAAATTCATCGATGAATGCTAATAATATTCCAAACAAATCTTTTTTATGGAATGCAATGGGAACAGTCGATTTGACCAATCCTGCTAATAACGGACGTATGAGTTCAGGTCTTACAGAACGTCAGTTAAGTTCTTATATGATCCGTGCGAACTATGGTTACGACAATCGTTATTTATTGACAATGTCAGGTCGTTGGGATGGAGCTTCTCAATTGGCAGAAGGATACAAATGGGATTTCTTTCCTTCAGCTGCTTTAGCATGGAGAATTAACAATGAAGAATTCCTAAAAGGTGTAAACTGGATTGAAAATCTTAAACTTCGTTTAGGATTTGGTACAACGGGTAACTCATCTGTAGATCCTTATAAAACAAAAGGACTTGTATCTTCTATCTATCTTCCGTTCAATGGTATGAGCAACCAGATTGGTTATACTACCAATGAGCCTTATTATACAGATACTCAGTTATCATTGGCTAATAAAGCACTTGGATGGGAAAAAACAACACAATACAATCTTGGTATCGATTTTAGCTTCTTTAAAAACAGAGTAAGTGGTGCTATCGATGTTTATCAATCCTATACAAACGATTTATTAATGGCGGTAAAAATCCCTACGCTAACAGGTTTTCCTTCGACTTTTGCGAATGTTGGTAAAACAAGTAACCGTGGTGTCGAGGTAACGCTTAATTTAATTCCGATTCAGACAACAGGCGGATTTACATGGGAAACAAATTTAAATGCAGCATGGCAAAAAGATGAAATTGAAGAATTAGCCTACGGTAAAAATGATATGCCGGATAATACATGGTTTATTGGTGAGCAAATTGCTGTTCGTTACGGTTATGATAATTTAGGTTTATGGCAAAATACGCCGGAAGATCTTGCTGAAATGGCAAAATGGGGTGCGAGTTACAATTTTACTCCTGGAAATGTACGTCCAAAAGATCAAAATGGTGACTACAAAATGGATGCGGCAGACCGTGTGGTATTGGGTAACAGCAATCCAACCTGGACAATGGGATGGAACAATAACTTTACATACAAAGGAATTGAGTTAGGAATCAATATTTACGGACGTGCAGGTTACTTAACCGAGAAAGTCGAAGAAGCGCTAACAGCACACGGTAACCAAAGAGAAATTGATTATTGGAGACCGGACAACACAGATGCTCAGTACCAAAAACCAATTTTGGGTCAGGCCTCATCAGGGTCAGCAGATAAATTTTCCGGACTTCTTGGTTTTCCAAAAGCATCTTTTGTAAAAATCCGTAATATTTCATTAGGATATAACTTCTCGAGAGATTTTACAAAAAATATTGGTTTATCAAACTTTAAACTTTATGTGCAGGCAGTAAATCCGGGTAATATTTACCAATCATTAGACTTTTATGACTTAGATACAAATTCAACCTATTCTAATAGAAGTTTCGTTATGGGTCTTGAAGTTGGATTTTAAAAATAATGTGTTGTAACGAACTAAGTATAACAAAAAAAGTAAAAAAATGAATAATATAAAAAATATAGGAATAGGACTTTTGATAATGATAGGATTATCAATTTCCTCTTGTTCGAAAGACTTTCTTGACGAAGAACAGAATAGCCAGTATTCGACTGATTATTTCGAAACATCAGAAGGTCTTCAAGCCCTGACAGTATCACTTTATGGAAATATAAGATGGCATTTTGGGTTCGAATGGTCGTATGCCAATACCTTGTACGGTACAGATGAGTTTACGAATGCAAACGATCTGACCAACGAAATGTGGAACACTTACGACAATCGTTTTGGACCAATTGGTGCTACCGCAGCTACAGGAGCAGCAAACGGAAATGCAACAAATCCTGCAGCGCTTTGGGATGAAATGTATTACGGAATTGCTTCTTGTAATACCATTATTGCCAATGCAGAAAAAATTGATGATATAGCTATCCGTAACCGCTGTCTTGCACATGCTTATTTTTTACGTGGCTATAACTATTATCGTCTTACTGCTCAATATGGTGGTGTTGTATTGCAAACTGTACCGGCAACTGGTGTTGTTCGTAATTTTACACGTTCTACAGAAGAACAATGCTGGGAGCAGGTAATATCAGATTTACGTAACTCTTATAATCTTTTTGCAGGTGAAGTTTTTACTTATGGAAAAGGAATTACATGGACAAAAGCCACTGCAGCGCATTTCCTTGCAAAAGCACTATTATTCCGTGCTTCAGAACGTAATGATAAATGGAATTCAGCTTACAAAGCAAAAGATCTTGATGAAGCAATTCAGGCTTGTAGTTATGCTATTTCTGCCCGTGGACCATTAACGAATAACTACAGTGATCTTTATGCCAACTGGACAGGAATTGACTGCCCGAATGAGCAATTAAGCGAAATCTTAATGGCAGCAGGACATAACGGAGATGCCGCTACGGTAGGTCGTTTCGGAAACCGTACTTACAGCTATTTTGCCCCGCAATTTTCAAGTTTCTCAGGCGGATGGGTAAAACGCGGTGTCTGGATTGGAAGTATGGATTTTCAACGTTGCCGTCCAACTGAATATGCTTATGCAGTTTACGATCACGTAAATGATGCCCGTATGTGGAAAACGTTTAGAACTGTTTACGGAGCCAATACAGTAGTGACTGCCAATGCAGGAGTAAAAATTGGAGATCCGGGTATTGTAATGATATTAAATACTAAAGATGATAATACCTATAACGGAGCTAAATTTGGAGCAAGTGTTCAGGCACCAACCTGGACAGATGCAAACGGCCGTTTAGCAGAATGGACTACAGGAAAAAGACAAACTGCTACGGCAGGAACTCTGTCAGCTGTTAAAGGACAATATGTTCCTAACTCATCAGTATTGTACCAAAACGGAACTTACGTAGCGCCTACATTCAAAAATCAGCCAATTTGTAATTTCTTTGCCGGTATCAATAAAACAGAAGATGGTACAAGAACCGCAGAAAGAGGAGATGCACACCGTGATGTAATCATGGCACGTCTTGCCGAAACGTATCTTGTGCGTGCAGAATGTTATGCACGTTTACAGCAATATGGTAATGCAATGCAGGATATCAACGTGATCAGAGCAAGAGCGCAATGGAAAAGCGGTGAAAACAGATCGTATTATAACGACGGTTCTCAGGCATTTAAAACAAATGCGTTGAATACAGGAACTGCAGCGACAAATTTTACAGCTTCAAACTTAGATATGAACACGTATTATTTATCTAATCCAACAATACCGGTTACAACTGCAGCATCAGATTTAAGATTAACATCATTTCCTGCTAATTTACCTGCAGAAGATGAAGCTATTATTGCTAAAGTTGGAGCCGGAAGTGACTACGAACGTGCATTAAACTTTATCCTTAACGAATATACACGTGAGTTATTAGGCGAATGGCAGCGTTGGGAAACACTTTCCCGTACAGGAATGTTAATCAAACGTGCCAAAGCATTCAATGCAGAAGCAGCAGCTAATATCACTGCCAACAAGCACGAACTTCGTCCTATTCCTCAGTCATTCATTGATGGATTGCTGAATGATGATGGTTCGAATTTATCAGATGCCCAAAAGAAAGAATGGCAGAATCCTGGATATTAATATCTTTTAAATTTTTGTTTTTGAAACCGTCTCAAAAAAGAGACGGTTTTTTTAGGATTTTACCTTTTTGTAATTCTTTAAGCAGGGAAGCACAGGATGCCAATATCGTGTTAGTATTTTAATTTTAAAGTCAATCGTTTACTGTTATTTTTTATTTTTAATATATTGAATTACAGTATATATAAAGTGAATTACTTCAACTTATAGTATGATATTTATTATTCGGTGAAAAAAGAATAAAATCGGTCACATTTAATTGAAAATTAAATAAAAAAAATGTCAAGAATCTACCTGAAATATCTTTTACTGAACTTTGTAATACTGCTTTTTTCTCTTCCTGTTTTTTCCCAAAAGGACATAAAAAAAGAGAAATCTCATCTTGCAGCAAAGCCTTTATATCGTGATCCTGTTTTTGACGGAGCCGCCGATCCAACGATTATTTGGAACAATAAAGAAAAAAAATGGTTCATGTTCTACACCAATCGACGAGCAAAAGATACTACAGCCCAAGGAATAACCTGGGTGCACGGAACCCGAATTGGTATTGCTGAATCTACAGATGGTGCAAATTGGAAATACAGAGATACCTGCAACATCAATTATAAAATTAAAGATGTAACGCATTGGGCACCGGATGTAATCCAATATAAAAACTTGTATCACATGTATTTAACAATCGTACCGGGCATTTTTAACGATTGGTACCATCCGCGATCCATAATTCATTTGACCAGTAAAAATTTAATCGACTGGAAATTCGAGTCCCAATTGAAACTGGCTTCAGACAGATGTATTGATACTACTGTTTTTAAATTGCCAAACGGTTCGTGGAGAATGTTTTATAACAACGAAAACGACGGGAAATCAATTTATTATGCAGATAGTAAAGACCTCTATAATTGGGGTGACAGCGGAAAGAAAATTGTAAAAGACAGAGGCGAAGGTCCAAAAGTATTTCAATGGAAAGGCAAGAACTGGATGATTTCGGATTCATGGAGAGGATTGAATGTATATTCTTCGGAGGATTTCCTGAACTGGAATCGACAGGAAAAAAACATTCTTCAAATTCCCGGAACCGGAGAAGATGATAAAGTAATTGGCGGACATCCTGATGTTATTGTGAATAACGATCGAGCCTATATTTTTTACTTTACACATCCCGGAAGAACACCTGAAAATAAAGGTATCGATAGTTACGAAACCAAAAGAAGTTCGATACAGGTTGCCGAGTTAGAGTATGTAAATGGAGAAATTATCTGCAATCGCGATCAACCAGTTTATATTAATCTAAAACATTAACTAAAGTTTTTTAAATATCTTATTTTTAATTATTTATAAATTAACTATAGAAAATATCTATTGAGTGGAATTAGCAAAAATAGCTTGAAAATTTACTTTCATATTAACAAAAAACAACTACCATGAATTATAACCTAACCAAAATTATAACCGTTTTCGCTATCGGAATTTGTACCAATATAAATGCCCAGACAAATGACGTAACGGCACCATTGCATTTAATGAAACCCGATTATATAACGCCATATGTTATTCCCGAAAAAAGCAATATCGAAAACGTATTAAGCAGAGTTTATACTTTTCTGGAAGAAAACACAGCTTCAAAAGCGATTTATGTAAGCGATAATTCAGAAGTAAAAGATTTCAAAAAAGCAAAAGGAAAGATCGCATTTTCTGCCGGAGCTTTTAGATTAACAAGTTACGAATGGGGCGTTACCTATGCCGGAATGCTTTTGGCAGGCGATGCGACAGGAAAAAAAGAATATGCAGCATATGCCAATAAACGTTTAAAGTTGATCGCAGAAATCGCAGCCAATTATAAAACCGAAAATATAAAAGATTCTCCCGTGCATACGGTTTTACAACCAAAAGCTTTAGACGATGCAGGCGCATTATGTGCAGCATTTATAAAAGCAAAAAAGAACGACCCAAATGCAGCTTACGATCCTGTAATTAATAATTTCATCAAATACATAAGCGAAAAAGAACATCGCTTAAAAGATGGAACACTGGCAAGAAACAGACCGCAGGACAATTCGCTTTGGTTAGATGATATGTTTATGAGCGTTCCCGCTTTGGCACAAATGGGCAATTATACCGGTGATGTCAAATATTTTGATGATGCGGTAAAACAAGTCAATCAGTTTTCTGAAAGAATGTTCAATGCTCAAAAAGGACTTTATATGCACGGTTGGGTTGAGTCGATGCAGGTACATCCTCAGTTTCATTGGGCAAGGGCAAATGGCTGGGCAGTAATGACAATGGTAGAATTATTAGAAGTATTACCTAAAGGTCATCCGGGCTACTCTCAGGTCTTGTCTCAACTGCAAAAACACATTGCCGGATTATTACAATATCAGGACGGAACCGGATTTTGGCATCAGTTAATAGATCGAAATGACACTTATTTAGAAACTTCGGCAACAGCCATTTATGCCTATTCAATTGCCAGAGCCATCAATCGCGGCTATGTCGACAAACTGGCTTATACACCCGCAGTTTTATTAGCGTGGAATGCAGTAGCTTCAAAAGTAAATGCAAAAGGTCAGGTCGAAGGAACCTGCGTAGGCACGGGAATGGGTTTTGATCCCGCTTTCTATTATTATCGCCCCATAAATCTGTATGCTGCACACGGTTACGGTCCTGTTTTATTGGCTGGAGCCGAAATGATTCTGTTACTGAAAAACAATCAGTTCGAAATCAATGACAGTTCGATACAATTGAAGGTTAAGAGTTAATGAGTTATGAATTATGAGTTATGAGTTAGAAGTTAAAACTTTGTGTACTTTTTATTTCGCGCAAAGGCGCAGAGGCGCAGAGGCGCAAAGGAATATTAAAAAACTATACTATAAAACTTTGCGTCTTTGCTCCCGATAGCTATCGGGATTGCGCGATTAATCGACAAAGTGTAGACACGAAACTTAGCGACTTAGTGTCTTCGTGGCAAATTCACAAAAAAAAAACAGCATATGAAATTAAAACCAACAATAAACACACTTTTTCTGTTATGCACAATAACAGCTTTCAGTCAGATTGGGAGAAGATTTCCTTCTGAAAAAAAGATCATCAAAGACCCCGTTACGGGTCAGGAATTAATTTTTTTGACCACAACATCAGCGGGAGATTCTAAAACCTATCCAACACATCCACAATGGACATCTGATGGTGAATGGCTTATTTTTAGAACTAAAAGAGCCAATGGAGAAGCCGTCGCAGTACATGAAAAATCAGGAGTAATGGTTCAGGTAACAGAAGGAGGTTATACGGGAACATTATGTATGGCGCAAAAGTCGATGAAATTATATTTTATGCGCAAAGCACCAGAAGATAAAATGCAGATTATAGAAGTCAATCTAGCCGATGTTTTTAAAGACAGTCAGACCGGAAAAATGAAAACCATTGCAGCTTACGAGCGTGTTTGCGGTACGGCTAATCCCGAAATGGGCGCTTCGGGAGATATGGCTTTGGATGCTGATGAAGAAAGAGTTTATTTTAGAATTGGAAAAGAAGCAGCAGCAAAACACTTAGATCCGAATATTAAAATCGAAAAGAGTTTTGGCCCAAGAAATATGGGTGCGGGGCCAGGCGGAATTAGCAGTATGAATTTGAAAACAGGAGAATTCAAACATGTTGTTTCAGTTCCGTTTCAGGTGGGACATATTCAGTCGAATATATGGAATCCCGGCGAACTGGTTTTTTGTTGGGAAACAGGCGGAAAATCACCTCAAAGAACCTGGACAGTTATGGCCGACGGTTCCGGTTTAAGACCTTTGTATCCCGAATCAGATTATGAATGGGTAACGCATGAAGCTGTAATTTCTAAAGATGAGGTGGCAATGGCGATTATGGGGCATCGCAAAATCGACATTCATAAAGAAAAACCTGTAGAAGTTACAACTAGTACTGAAGTACGCAATCCTGAAAATCCCGGACAGGAAAGCAATTGGGGAAATTCAGGAACGCGCGAAAAGCCAACAGGTCTGGCGATTGTAAATCTAAGAACCAGAGAAATGATTATTGCCGGACAAACCAAAAGCGGCAGCGGTTTATGGCATGTACACGGTTCATCTGACGGAAGATGGGCGGTAGGAGATGATTTCTCAAGAAGTTTGTATTTAATAGACCGAAAAACAAACGAAATGATAATGCTCACCACAGGACACAAAGAAACTGCAGCAGACCATATTCATCCCACTTTCAACAGAGACGGAACAAAAATTCAGATTCAGTCGGCAATGCTTTCTAAAGACAATCGAACGATGAATATTTGTATTGTAAATGTGCCTAAAGAGTGGTTAAAACGTGGTTTTTGAGGTTCAAAGGGGCAAAGGGGCAAAGGAACAAAGGAACAAAGGAACAAAGGAACAAAGGAACAAAGGTTCAGAGCAACAAAGGCTCAAAGATTGGATTGTAGAGACGCACGGCAGTGCTTCTTCTGGTAATGAATAAATAATCTCGCAAAGGCGCAGAGTCGCAAAGTTTTTTGTTTTACATTTTAAGAAAATGATAAAGTGCAAAGTTTTTTATTTGAAATATATTTAATCATTTTATTTTCAACGCTATTAGAAACTTTTGCGCCTTTGCGAGATTTATTAACCCAATAAGAAAAAAACTTTATGCCTTAGCGCCTTAGCGGCAAAAAAAAACCAGCGTAAATCCGTTCCATCCGTGGACCATTTTAAAATAATTCAAAATGAAGAAAATAGCAGTATTAATTTTCACAATCTCAACTTTAAGTTCTTATGGTCAAAATAAGAATCTAAGCGACTTTTCTATTGCAGATTCTAATAAAGTAACATCCATTTACATTGATAAAAATACCGATCCTTTGATTATTTGGGCGGTAAATGAACTGGCGGATGATGTAAAAGATATTACCGGGAAGCGTCCTGAGATTATTCAAACAAATACCATTTCTAAAAAAGGGATTTATATTGGGCAATTTTCGTCTTCATTTTTTAAATCTACATCAATTCGGAAAGAGCTTTTAAATCAATGGGAAAAATTCTCCATCCAAAAAGAAAAAGACAATCTTTTAATCGCCGGATCAGATGTTCGGGGAACTGTGTATGCTATTTTTGAAATAACAGAACGACTGGGTGTTTCTCCCTGGAAATGGTGGGCAGATGTTCATTCAATCAAAAAAGAGAATCTGGCATTGCAACTTCCCCGAAAGGGAATTATTACATCGCCATCTGTACAGTACCGAGGCATTTTTTTAAACGATGAAGATTGGGGATTACAGCCTTGGGCCGCTAAAACTTTCGAAAAAGAAACAGGAGATATTGGTCCAAAAACGTACGAGAAAATATTTCAATTGTTGCTGAGATTAAAAGCCAATACCATTTGGCCAGCGATGCATCCGTCTACAAAAGGTTTTTTTACTATTGCGGGAAATAAGGAAATGGCGCAAAAATACCATATCGTTATCGGATCATCGCATGCAGAACCTATGCTTCGTAACAATGTCGACGAATGGAAACCAAAAATACATGGTGATTATAATTATTTTACGAATAAAACACAGGTCGATAAATACTGGCAGGATCGTTTGGATGAGTTGAAACTGGCTCAAAACGAAACTATTATGACATTGGGTATGCGAGGCGTTCATGACAGTAAAATGGAAGGCGCAAAAGATTTGGCAGAATCGATTGCTATGGTCGAAAAAATCATCGTAAATCAGCGTGAAATGCTTGCGAATACTTTCAAAAAGCCTTTGGCAGATATTCCGCAAGCTTTTGTTCCTTACAAAGAAGTTTTAGAATTATACGATAACGGACTTAAAATTCCTGATGATATTACGTTGGTCTGGCCTGATGATAATTACGGCTATATACGTCGTTTGAGTAATCCTGAAGAGCAAAAAAGATCGGGTGGAAGCGGTGTGTATTATCATATAAGTTATTGGGGAAGGCCTCATGATTATCTTTGGTTAAGTACGACACAACCCGGTTTGATCTGGTATGAAATGACGAAAGCGTATGAAAACGGTGCAGAAAAAATGTGGATTGTGAATGTGGGCGATATAAAACCTGCAGAATATGACACCGAACTTTTTCTGGATTTGGCATGGAATATCAACAGTATAAAATCAGACGGACTTAACCAGTATTTGAAAGATTGGATTTCAAGGGAATTTACTCCTGAAATTGCAACTGATTTGAGTGTTGTTTTTGAAGAATATTACCGATTGGCCTCACTGAGAAAACCGGAATATATGGGCTGGAGCCAAACGGAACCGACAACGCCCATAAAACTTTCTGATTTTTCGAAGGAAGAATCTCTGAACAGAATAAAAGCCTATGATGATCTAATAAGAAAAGTAGATAGTTTGTCGGCTTTTGTTCCGGCAGAAAGAAAAGCTGCATGGTTTCAGTTGGTAGAATATCCGGTAAAAGGAGCCGCCTATATGAATCATAAATTTTTGTATTGGAATTTAGAAGCCACAACTTCAGATGAAAATCAGAAAAATAAATATGAGTTGTTAGCCTCAGAAGCATATCAGAAAATCAAGGAATTAACGGATTTTTACAATACGAAATTAAGTGATGGAAAATGGAATCATATGATGTCGATGCATCCGAGAAATCTGCCGGTTTTTGATTCGGTTAAAAAGAATACTTTTTCGAAAGAAATGGCTATTAAAACAACGAATCGAATCGATGTTCAGGCCAATAAATTCATTGGTAAACAAGATGCAAAAGAATACAAGTGGAAACCGATTAATGGCTTGGGATACAGTAATAATGCTATTACTTTATTTCCGTTTGATCAGCATATTTTTAAAAATGAAAAACCTGCTGTTTCTTATGAATTTGAAATTGAACAACCGGATAATTACACTATCGAAGTTCGTTTATTGCCCACACACGCTAACAATTTCGATCATGAAATAGGCATTCAACTGGACGGAAATGCAATACAATTTTTTAAAACCAATACAAAAGACAGAGAGAATACCTGGAAAGAAAATGTATTGCGAAATAGTGCGATTGTAAAACTTCTGGTTTCGAATGTTTTAAAAGGAAAACATATCGTTACAATACAAGTCAACCAAACGGGAATTGTACTGGATCAATTGGTGGTTTATAAAACGGAGGAGTAGTTATGAGTTATGGGTTATGAGTTAAGGGTTTGAAATGAGAGTTTAACCGCAATCCCGATAGCTATCGGGAGCAAAGGTTTACGCAAAGTTCGCTAAGATTTTGCCTTGAGTTTGTTTAAATAAAAAGTTCTCAAAGCTGTATGTTGATATAGCTTTGCGAACTTTGTGCGATTTTTTGCGTTCTCTGTTTCAACCTTTATAATTTAACCACAGAGAAAACAAAGTTTCTTTATTACTGCTTTAAAAAAAAACACAGAGTTCACAAAGTTGTATGTTGAAATAGCTTTGTAAACTCTGTGTAAATCTTTGTGTTCTCTGTGTTTAAAACTTTAGATAAGTAAACCGTTGCTCCCGATAGCTATCGGGATTGTGGTAAAATTCTCATTTCAACTTGAAACCTGAAACAAGAAAAACTCTTTTCTAATTGTTTCTAAAATCAAACCATAAATTCATTTTAATCCCATCGTCACCACTTTTAATACGAATGTTGGTTGGCTGACTTTGAGGGCCTTGTTGCTCTAAAGGTTTGAAATCTCTCATAGCCGGAATTTCGTACATGAAAGAAATGTCGCCTTCCGGGAATGCGGGTTGAGGATAACTTCCTGTGAAAGCATTTTTAGGCAAATCGGGAGTGAATAATCTTAAAAATAAATTATCAGATTCGCTGAAAACTTTAAACGATGAAGCTCCGGCTTTAAGGTTGGCGCCTAATAAATTGGCGTGGTATCCTTTAAATTCAGGATAAATAAGGTTCTCAAAACTTTCTCCCGTAATGGTATTGTTGTATTCTTTCTCCCAAATACCGTAAGTCGTTCCTTTTATTCTGTTTTTCCAGACATGATACGGACCTCTTCCAAACCATTTAATTCCTGTAACTTCTTTTTCAGGGAAACTGAAAGTGATTCCGAAAGAGTTGATTTTATCTTCAAAAAAAGCACCATCGAAACCTTCTCCGCCAGAAGCATTTTTTAAGGCAACCAATTCCATTTTAAATCTTCCGTCCGGTTCCATAATCCATTTTATAGAAGATAATCCCCCTGAATAGTTGACTTTACAAACGGCTTTATCACCTTCCTGAGAAACCTGAATGTCTTTTAATTTGGCTTTCATGCCAATTGGGCGAGGACCATTGGTAAGCGGAATCGTTGCTGTTTTATTTTTTATTGTTACAATTTCGCCCGTTGCAGCATCTATAGTAACCGTTATATCGTTTCCTTTTAAAGTAATTTCGTTTCCTGTTTTAATTCCGGATGCTTTGGTTTTTATGTCCTGAACAGCTAAAAACTTATCAGCATAAAATTTTGCTTTATGAATAGGCCATGTCCAGGTATAAATTTCTTTATTGAATTGATCGTAAGCAGTAATCGACAAAATATCTCCTTCGGCAAAATTGTTAGGAACAGCAAATTGAATTTTGCGTGTTTCTCCCGGATCAATACTCGGAATTTCAATTTTTCCCGCACTAATTTCTTTCGCAATACCATTCGTATAAAGTACGTCTTTATCTGAATTTAATACTTTAAATTCCATTTTGCAGGAATTCAAATTACTAAAAAGATAATCGTTTTTGATTAAAAAAGATCCGTCAAAAGTTGCTGTAACTTGTTTGGGCTGAAACTGAATAGGCGCCCAAACTTCTTTTACTGTATAATAACTTCCTTCTCTTTCACGATGCGGCCCCAGAATTCCATCAGCGGCAAGCGAACCTTTCGAATCAAATTTTACATCGCCCGTCCAGTCAGAGCGTTTTACGGCTTCATCGAGCATGGCCCACATAAATCCTCCGGCAAACAACGGACTTTCTTTATAACGGTTCCAGAAGTCCTCTAGAGCTGCTCCGTGTCCGTTATCGTACGTTCCGTGCATGAATTCGGTAGGGAAAAATACATTTTCACCGGCATTAAAACGGTGCATTCCTGTTAAATAAGTCGGATAATGGTGTGTATCCCAGCCGTTAAAATCAGCCCACGGATGAATCACAATTCTTTTTTGAGGATCATTATCAGCAAAAACTTTATCTACATCATAGTTCCAGCCGCCTTCGTTACCATTGTCCCAAATAATTACCGATGCATGATTGACATCGCGTGTCACCATTTCCTTCACCAGTTTTGTTCCCGTTTCTGTATCATACGAGTTTTGCCAGCCCGCCAATTCATTCAAAACAAAAAGTCCTAACGAATCGCAAACTGCCAGAAAGTGATCGTCCGGCGGATAATGGCCACGAACGGCATTCATATTCATGTCTTTTAATAATTTACCGTCTAATTCACTGATACGCTTGCTGGTACTTCGTCCGCCTTCTGGCCAGAATGAATGACGATTAATTCCTTTCATGATAATTTTAGTGCCGTTTACATAAATCCCGTCCTGTTTTTTAAACTCTAAAGTTCTAAAACCAATTCGTTTGTTGTATTGATGCAGAATGGTTCCGTTTTGTTTTAAAACCAATTCCAGATTGTATAAATTAGGATTTTCAGGATCCCACGGTTTTATTTTATTCCATTGTGCTGCAATACTTTCTTTAGTGCTTTTTGCTTTAACAGGAAAAGTAAAAGTTTGAAAACTTTCTCCATTCGAGCCTTTTAGCGAAGCTTCGAGAGTAGTGTTTTTTGGGATGTTTTTCAGGTTCAGGTCAACTGTTATCGAACCGTCCATTTTAGGATTTACGGCAATATTTTCGATATGGGATTTCGGGGAAACTTCCAGCCAAACCGGACGATAGATCCCTCCAAACAACCACCAGTCGGCTCTTCTTTCGGCAGCATTTACAGATTTATTAGCAGAATGTTTCCAGACATGAACTTCCAATATATTTTTGGTACCAAATTTTAATAAGGATGAAATATCATATTTAAATTCATAAAAACCGCCCTGATGAATAGCTCCGGCCAGTTTTCCGTTTACTTTTACTTCAGTATCTGTCATCGCGCCGCCAAAAGCAATTACAACGTCTTTGTCTTTATAATTGGCAGGAACTTCAAATTCATATTTATACAAACCTTCTTCTTTGCTAGGTTCTTTTTGGTTCAGTTCCTTGTACCATCTTCCGTAGGTATATTCGCCAAAACCTTCTAATTCCCATTGCGAAGGAACATTTATTTTAGACCAGACTTTACTGTTATTTCCTCCGGTACAATAAAAATCCCATTGTACGGGATGTTCGAAATCTTTTCCTGAAAGATAGATTTTATCGGTTTGTTGTGCCGTATTATTTTGGGATATAAAAAGCGTAAAAGCAATAATACTAAACTTTTGAATGGTGTTTTTGAGCATCATAATTGGTTTGAATTCTTTGGTCGGTTAGTTAGTTGCCATCTGGTTTCGCAATTTCGAAACGAGCACTCATAGGTAGTGTCCAGCTGGAAATAAAATTAGGTTTATTTGGATTGTAATCCGGAGTTTCTTTTTTAATTTGTTTTTGTAACGGAATCCCAAGTTCGCGAATTCCTTTAAGAACGCAAAGTGCGATTTCGTTGGCTCCAAAACTATTAAAATGAGTATTATCGTCCAGCGCTTTTTCCTGTCCCGGAAAAGTATTCGCAGGATATTGTACAAAAGCTTTTCTTGAAACTTCGTCGCCCCAGGCTTCGTATAATACAGTTGTCATTTTGGTAATATCGATAAGGGCAATGTTATTTTTTTGAGCCACAGCGCGCATGGCAGCAGGAAATTCGCCGTGAGTTTCTTTCAAAGTGCCATTTTCATTAAAGAACCTGCGTTGCGTAGGCGTTACCAAAACCGGAATCGCTCCTTTATCTTTGGCCGATTGAACAAATTCCTTCAATAAATCCGAATAAGATCCCCAGGCTCCATTTCCTTCGCCTTTGATTTTTTCGTCATTATGTCCGAATTCAACAAACAAATAGTCTCCTTTTTTAATTTGCGAAAGTATCTTTTTTAAACGATTTGCTCCTTTAAAAGAACTCAATGAAGATCCTGAATACGCATAATTGGCTACCACAACTGTATCATCAAAATAATTGGTAATAAATTGTCCCCATGATGCCCAGGGTTCAACATCCTGATCGGTAACCGTTGAATCTCCAGCCACATAAACAACTGTGAGATTGTCTTTTGGAGTGATTTTTATACTTTGAATGGTAACTTCACCTAAAAATTCAAGGGTTAGTTTATCATCCCAATTAAAAATTTCTTTTTCTCTGTCTTTCAGGCTGATATTTGTTTGATCATCGATTTTAATGTTTCTTACGTTCACATTAAAAATCTTGGTTATTTTTTGTCCTTTTTGTATTGGGAATTCCCTTAGCATTAATCTTCGTGATTCGGCTTTTATAGTGACATTCGATGGAGTTTCATTGCTTCCTAAAACTACTTCGATCTGATAATTGCCTTCGGGAACTTTTACCGAAAAGTAAGTAGGTTTTGTGGTAGAAAAAGAATTTGAGTTGATGTTGACATTCGAAACTGAATTAGAATCAAAGCCATAACCGAAACTTGAATTATATGCAACTGCACTCTTAACTATTGTTCCTTTTGAAGTTTTTACGGCAGTGCCAAAATAAAACAACAAAGATTTTGCTTCCTTATTATTAGCTTTCGGATTTACTTTTGGCTGCATGGCAAATAAAAAAGCCGGCATACAAAAACAAAATAAAAGGGTGCTGATTTTTATCAATTTTTCAGGGTTTTAATTTATTTGATTTTCAAATCTAAAATTTCTGTTTCGATAAAGTATCCTGTACTATGATGTTAAAAAGAAAACGTATTTATTTTTTTGTTTGAAAGTTTATCAGAATTTTAAAATTATGAAATCGTTTGTTATATTGACTGTTCTTGAGATATACTTTTGCAATTTGATTGTTTATTTAATGAAATCTTTAATTTTTAATATAAAATTGATCAATAAGAAAGGATAGTACAGGATAGTTTTCTTTTTTTGATTGTATTATTTTACAAAAGCAAATTACAGAGCATAATTGCTACTGTATAAAATGCATTTGTTGAAAATGATATTGCCTGAAATTTAATAAGGCAATTAAAGATAGATTGTTTAAGTTTTTAAGTTTGTTTAAAGCAAAAGTGGTTTTTTGTGGTCTAATGCCCGATATCCTTCGGGCATTATATTTTTTAGCAAAGTGTTAAAAATTTTTTCTCGCAGAATTGCTTCGCCTGTTCGCTATCGCTCGGGTTGCAGATTTACATTTTAATCTGTTTAATTCTTTATCAGGATACTATCATGAATAGCTTCATTTAAACACATAGAAACATAGATTTAATGTGTAGAAAAAGGAAGCAAAAAGAAATATATTTCTTCACATAGCTATGTGCATTTTTATTAAGTGAAACGCCTTTTTTAGTAAACAAAAGCTATGTTTCTATGTGTTTAAAAAAAATGGTTTTTCTTTTATTGTAAATAATTAATTAAAAAAATAATACTCCATCATGAAAAAAATAACGTTTTGCTGTTGCCTTTTAGTCTCACTTATTTTTTTATCCTTCAAAAAAGATGCAACTTCTGTAACCCAAACAGAAGTCGTAGTAAAAGCGCCTTTTGAAATGCCAGCGATTAAAATTCCTGATTTTAGCAATTGTAAAGAGTTTTCGATTACAGATTTTGGAGCTATTAAAGGCAATAAAGAAAAAACATCAGAAGCGATTAATAAAGCGATTGCCAAAGCCAATAAAGCAGGCGGCGGAATTGTGGTGATTCCGGAAGGAGAATGGCTTACAAAGAAAATCCATTTTAAAAGTAATGTAAATCTTCATCTCAATAAAGGTGCGGTATTACTGTTTTCAGAGGATCCAAATGATTATTTGCCAGCCGTTCGCTCGACTTGGGAAGGATACGAATGTTACAATTATTCGCCTTTGATTTATGCGTACCAATGCAAGAATATTGCGATTACGGGAGAAGGCGAATTGAAAGCAAAAATGGACGTTTGGAAAGAATGGTTTGCCCGCCCAAAAGCGCATATGGAAAGCCTGAAACGACTGTATTATCTGGCTTCGTACAATAAACCCATGAAGGAGAGACAGATGGTCAATGATTCGGCGCATTTTCGTCCGCAGTTTATTCAGTTCAATCGTTGCGAAAATATTTTGATGGATGGCGTTACGATTACCAATAGTCCGTTCTGGACGATTCATCCTTTTTTGTCGAAAGATGTGGTGCTTAGAAACCTAAAAGTCTACGCACACGGACATAACAATGACGGAGTTGATCCTGAAATGAGCCAAAATGTGTTGATAGAAAACTGTGTTTTTGATCAGGGAGATGATGCCATTGCCATAAAATCAGGAAGTAATCAGGATGCATGGCGATTGAATACGCCTTCTGAAAATATTGTAATGCGCAATTGTATCGTTAAAAACGGACATCAATTAGTAGCAATAGGAAGCGAACTTTCGGGCGGAATAGAAAATGTATTTATAGACAATTGCACGGTTGTGGATGGGGCAAAACTCAATCATCTTTTATTTATAAAAACCAACGAACGAAGAGGTGGCTACGTAAATAATATTTATATGAGTAACATAACATCGGGCAAAATCGACGAAGGAATTCTGGGAATCGAAACGGATGTTTTGTACCAATGGAGAGATTTAGTACCCACAATTGAACGCAGATTGACACCGATAAAAAACGTATATCTCGAAAATATAAAGGCAACCAATGTTAAGTTTGTTTCTAGGATTTCAGCGCAAAAAGAACTTCCGGTAGAGAATGTCTTTCTTAAGAATGTTACTGCCGATAAGGTTTCGGGTGAAAAATCCATTCATGAAAATGTAGTGAATTTTGTCGCTAAAAATTAATGGGGTTAAAATTTCTATTTTAATAAAAAGCTTAAAAAATGAAAATCAAAAGAAAATATTCCCTAAAAGCCATATTGATCTTTTTGTTTATGATCAATTTATGCAGCATTTATAAAGTTTCAGCTCAATTATTGAATATTAAAAATGATGTTTTTAGAAATACTAAAGACGGACAACCTATTAATAGTCAGGGTGGAGGGATATTCAAATTTGCAGATCCTGTTACTGGAAAACAAAAATATTATTGGTACGGCGTTCATTATGTCGAGGCTGATACGTATCGTAATGATCCATCGGTAACCTTGCCCAATGCGACTTTTCAGTCGGTTACTTGTTATAGTTCTAATGATTTGGTGAATTGGGTTTTTGAAGCAGATGTTTTATCGAAAGAAAAAGTCAATCAAAACGGTAAAACCTGGGTCGGCCGTTTGGGAGTGGCGTATGTCAAAGAATGGAAAAAATATGCCATGTTTGTTCAGCATGATAAAGAGGTATTAATTACTGTTTCAGATTCGCCAACGGGTCAGTTCGAATGGCATCAGAAAATAAATATGGAGAAAATGATCGGGACCAGTAATACGGGCGATCAAACGGTTTTTACAGATGAAGATACCGGAAAATCGTACCTTATTTATTCTTACGGAAGAGGCAGAAATAAAATATACGTTTCGGAAATTGGCATTAAAGAAGGAAAAATCAATTTACTGGATTGTACCGAAGTTTTTAAAGGAGAAAGCCGCGAAGGAAATTGCCTGTTCAAGTACAACAATAAGTATTATATGTTTGCCTCTAATATTTATGGCTGGGATGGATCATTTGCTTATTACTTAGTGGCTGATGATATCAGAGGGCCTTATCTTCCAACAAATGATATGTTGGTGATGAATGGAGCTTCGGAGGATTTTGCACATGTTTCGCAAACAGGATTTTTCTTTTCTGTAAAAGGAAACAAGAAGGAAACCATTGTTTTCTGTGGTGACAGATGGGCCAATTTTGCCGGAAACGGATTAGGTTATAATCAGTGGTGTCCACTTTCTTTTGATGGTACAACGCCTTATTTTAATTCGCTAAGTTCCTGGAATCTGGAAGAAAAAACCGGTATCTGGAAAGTAGCCGATGATAACAATTATATCAAAAACGGAAGTTTCGAAGCGGATCGCAGGCACATTCCGAGCCCTGTAAAACCAGTACAAATACAACTAACGGGCTGGGCAAGTGAAGTTATTGAAGGAAATTCGATAGGATTGGACAGTATTAACTCGCCGGTTTTAAATCATTTTAATACTCAAAACGAAAGAAAAGTGGTTATTGGCGAAAAAAGCTTGAATATCAGTGATAAAATTAATTTTAAAAGAAAAACGTTTCAAACTATTGCATCTTCGCCGTACGTAAAACTCGAAAATGGTTTGTACACTTTAACAGCCAAAATAAAAAACAGTGATGATTTTAGCAATCTGGAAATGTACGTTTTAAGTAACGGGAAAAAACTGCAATACAACATCAAAGAAAAAAATGAATCCTGGAAAACAATTACAATTGTAGATATTCCGATAAAAGGAGGAAAGGCTGAAGTTGGTTTTCTGGCAGAAGGAAAAGCAAAAGCATTTTGTTATGTTGATGATGTTACTTTGGTCAGGATGAAAAAGTAATTACTTATTCGCTTTTTTAACCCGATTTTGACTTCTCATTAAACTGTAATCGCAAACTCCGTTCAGGGCATATTCGATTTTGTGCTCAGCGAGAAGCTGTGTCACTATTTGCATAGTGGCATTTTCGTCAAGACCAATTTGTGCACCAAGATCTATAACATTATGGTGTCCGTTACTTTTTATTAAAGTGTTCAGGAACCGATCTTTATCTCTCATTGTTTTTATCTTTTTTTGAAATACAGCTGTCATTTTTACAAAACGATACATTAGCGGTTTGCTTTTCATGTTAATTATTTTATGCGTTTTAATTTCCATTCGCTTTTTCGAAAATTAAAGAAGAAAAACTTCGTACTCCGGTTTTAATACATTCTTCCTCTACAGTAAAATTAGGTGCATGATTCATAGCGATAATTCCTTTTTTGAAATTAGAACCTCCAAGAAAAAAGTAAACACCCGGAATTTTTTGCTGGAAATAAGCAAAATCATCATTAAAATAAGGAACCTGACCATAATCTGTCACTACGAATCCTTTGCCATAAATAGCATCAAGTGTCTTTACTGCGCCGCTGGTTAATTTTTTATTATTAATAACGGTTGGGTTTTCCTGTGTAAATGAAATCGAAAGCAATTTATCCTTAAGATTATCAGCTTCTATTACTTCTTTCACTTTCGGAATAATACTTTTCAGGTTTGAAGCATTGGTTTCATACAAATAAGCATCCAGAATCAGTTCATTATTTTTAGAATGGATAGCAAATTTCTCGTCCATTATTAAGTAATCTTTAAAAATGGTATTTGCGTTTGAAAGCCCAATCTTTGGGTCGGTCATATTTTGTATTTCCCATGGTTTAGTTCCTGGTGCATATCGGGATAAAGCATCATGAATCTTTTTGGTGAGTGCTGCTGTCTGCTCTTTTGTGAGATCTTCTTTAAATTTAATTTGTATTCTTTTTTGGTAAGCAAACATTTCATTTGGCCTGACCATTATTTGATCGAATGGCAAGGCGGTTATATGCAGTCCGTAAATTTCATCGAGATGTATTGTAGCAAATGAACTACTGTTGAGCATGTTTTTTGCTCCCACAAATGTTTCTTCTTCCGGTTGAAAAATAAAATAAACAGTTCCTTTAAGGTCTTTTTTATGCTTCGAAAGTACTTCGGCTATTCCTAATGCGATTGCCATGTGTACGTCATGCCCACAACCATGCTGAATGCCTTTTACTTTAGATTTAAAAACAACATTATCAGCGAAATCATTCGGGAGTGCATCCATGTCGGCACGCCAGGCAATATTTTTTCCTTTTTTGGCACCTTTTAAAATCCCTATAACGCCGTGACCATAAATATTGGTTTCGACATCGAGTCCAAGATCAAGTAAATATTGTTTGATTTTTTGTTGTGTACGAATTTCATTTCCGGCCAATTCCGGATTTTCATGTAAGTCTCTTCTAATGTCAACGAGCTTATTAAAAATATGATTTGTTTCGGTTTTTATCGATTCATGAATTACATTCTCTTGGCAAAAAGCCTTTTGGCAAAGCGCAAGAATGCTTAATATTATGTATACTATAAATTTTAAATTCATGATTTCGGTTTATTTTGGCTTGTTTAAGAGTACAATAGAAGAGACGACATTTTCTGAGAAATGTTACATTATTTTATTGATTGTTTTTTAGCCACTCTAAACGCCTCTGATCCGGAAGATGCGTAATTTTAAAATCTTCGAATGTAGCAGTAAAGCCTTTTCCGTCAGGACTTGCCGCCATCATACCCACTTGTACCGTTTTATGTTCCGGAAAATAAACCGTATTAGTCATCGTATAATTCACTCCGTCTATCGAATAAAAAATCTCTACTGCGTCCAGTCGGCGTACGGCTTTCATCCAGACATTTTTTGGTTTTTCTTTTAACCCCATTACACTCCACGAACTTTTATCGATAGTGTGTACAGTACTAATATTATAAACGCCATCTACATATTCGACACCGGTTTTGATATAATTGTTTTCATCAATTCGCAGCATTAGGCAAACCTGATCGAATCTGGTTTTGTAAACGCCACTCATTTTTACAACAGTTTCAAATTCACCGCTTCTTTCTGTATACAAAAACGGCCCGTCGTAGACTGTAAATCCGTAATGACTTTTGTTCCAGTAATCAGATTGAGGCGTAACCTGCATCGTGAGTTTGTTGTCTTTTATTTCCCACTCAGCGGGCTCATTAAGCCAGTTCATTGAATTTAATTTTTGAGCATTTCCTTTTACTGCCATAATACCTATAAAGATTAAAACTAAGTGCATTCTCTTCATGATTTCTTAAATTTGAATTTTATTAATAATCTACAAAGTAGGCGATTCGTTATTTTTACTGCAATAGTTATTTATAACCATTTTGAGGTTTAATGAAATAATTGTCTATTTTTAGCCCTCTCTATGGTAGTTTCATACTATTAGAAAAAATGAAGTAGTGTTATGAATCCCATTTCCAAATTAGAAGATCAATTTTCCTTTGAATCGATTGACAGCCTGGACAAGCGCAAAGAAGCTTTGCAGGAGGCCATTTGTACCATGAAAGAATTTGTAAAAATCGATCATTCGGTAGCGGTATTGTCAGATCTGGCCGATAATAAAAGCTATATTTTTACGGGTGATTTCGGGAGTTTTTTTGAAATGGATACTTCCGGTTTTTTAACCATTGATTCTATTTGGGAAGAAGATATTTACCAGCGCATTCATCCGGAAGATCTTTTTGAAAGAAATCTTCTGGAACTGGAGTTTTTCAATTTTTTGAAAACAATAGAACCTAACGAAAGACTGAATTATGCTACTAAATGCAAAATCAGAACTTTGAACAGTAAAAACGAATATCAGCGTATTTTACATCGTAGTTTTTATCTTAAAAACAGTTCAGAAGGTGGTTTATGGCTGGCGGTTTGTCTCTACAATTATTTATTTGAGAAAAAAGAAACACTAACCGGTATCGACGGAAAAATTATTAATACTAAAACGGGAGAAAGCTTTTATGTGGATACGTATGTAAACTGTATCAATTTGCTGACATCGCGCGAAAAAGAAGTTTTATTATTAATAGGTAAAGGTGTTATTAGTAAAGAAATCGCGGATCAACTCAATATAAGCATAAATACAGTAAACCGACACCGACAGAATATCCTCGAAAAACTGAATGTAAGTAATTCTATTGAAGCTGTACGAACAGCCGATGCTTTGAATTTGTTGTAGAATTTAATTTGAATATTTCATTGGTAGATATAATTGATCAATAACATTTCATTGAAAAATTTTGTTTGAACCATCTATTTTAAAAAAAATCAATTGTGATTTCAACCGTCCCTCCGGGACGCTGTCTAAAAAACACTATTTTTTTTCTACCGATGATATGTTCCTATGGAACATGAATTGTTGGTATTTTGATTTTTTAGCGAAAGGGATAGATGATATGTGTTGATTTTTTATAAGCCATGTTCCATCGGAACATTTCATTGGTAGTCCAATGAGTAAATAATGGTTTTAATGTTCCATTGGAACATTTGGTTGAACAATATATTTTTCAAAAGAATCCAATTGCATAATTTCAACCGTCTTGGGATAATATATTCCTATGAAACAGAAATTGTTGGCATTTGTGTTTTAGCGACATGAGATTATATTTTTATTTTATAAATTATTTAAAAATAAATGGTATGAAATCACGAATTGCATATGCATTTCAGCATTAATCAAAGTGTTATTTTGTAACTTTTAGAAATGATTGTATAAGCATTGATGCAAGTCTTTTAAGTAATTTTAATAAAACTTAAAAACGCATCACATGAAAACAAATAATCAAAATCAGAATACTGCTAAGCAAAGTGGTACTGATAATAGAAGTGACATGAGAAAACATCAATATAAGGATCATGATGAAGTTTTAACAAACGATGAAAATTATGATGTTGATACACACAAATTTAAAGGTGAAGAACCTGATTTCGACGATAAGTTGGATAATGAAGAAAAAAAGTAAAAAAAGAAAAACGTCTCAAATCCTAAAATTTGAGACGTTTTTTTTTTGATTATATGCTGATTTCTAAAACAATTCGAGTTGATTGCCCGGATTTGGTGGTCTTTTTTTAGGAGGTTTAGCATCGCCAAAAATAGTTCGTCCTCCGTATTTGTGCGATTCGTCCCGTTCTCTTTGTATGAGGGCATCAAAGTTATCATTGGGCGTAAAACTTTCTTCTGCTTTTCGAGAGATTTCAGATAATTTACGAATAGCGTCGATCTTATCATTGTTGCCAATTTTTGCACGATTAATGGCTCTTTGCAAAGTATCAATGGTCTCGTCGTAGATTTTTACCGGAACAGGAAACGGATGACCGTCTTTTCCTCCGTGAGCAAATGAAAAACGCGCAGGATCTTCAAAGCGGGTAGGAGTGCCGTAAATTATTTCACTCACCAATGCCAATGACTGCAAAGCTCGTGGTCCCATTCCTTTTAAAAGTAATAACTCTTCAAAATCTTCGGGTTTGTTTTCGTGAGTAGCCCAAAGCATGGCGCCGAGTCTTTTCATATTAACATCTTCCATGCGTACATCATGATGCGCCGGCATCGAAAGATATTGCATCTCTTTTATAATTTTAGCTGGAGATTCTTTTGCCAATTCTAAAATACCGTCTCTGGATTTTGCTGCCGTTTGAGCAGTAAGATTCAAAATTGTACCTTGATTTTCACCGTAAATAAAGGTGTGAGGTTCCTCTACAAAAGACTTTAAATCCTGTGAATGCCAGTGGTATCTTCTGGCAGTTTTAGAATTTGGATTCATTCCTTGTTGAATAACAGCCCATTGTCCTTTATTGTCGACAATAAAATTATGCTGGTACAACTGAAACCCGTCCTGAATGGCTGTGTTATCAACTTTAGCTGTAAGTCGGCTGCAGTTGGCAAGATTCATGCCATCGAGACCCGTTTTTTCGCCTACAAATAAAAGTTCCTGTGGCGTTAGCATCGAATGTTTTCCTTTTCCTCCGCAGATATAAATTCCAAGTTCTTTAGAATGCGGATTTACGGATTTTTTTAAAGCTCCAAGTACCGAAGTTGTAATTCCGGACGAATGCCAGTCCATTCCCATTACAGCACCAAAGCTTTGAAACCAGAAAGGATTACTGAGTTTGCTGATTACTTCGGCAGTAGAAAATTCCATTGCAATGGTTTCTACAATGGCAAAACCAAGCTTAGACATACGTTCGGCGAGCCATAAGGGAACATGCCCATAATGTAAGGGAAGATCTGCTGTACCGGAACGTTTCATGTGATAGGATTGAATTTATACAAAAATACGAAAAAAATATCCGTAAATTTAGAGTTGCTTGATGGTAGCAGTCTTCATAAAAACCATTTATTCAATAAATTAAATTTAAAATTCAATACTATGTTTTTATCCTCTAAGAAAATGCTGGCTATACTACTTCTTTGTTTGGGAGTACATTCGATATACGCTCAACAAAAAGACGACAGCCAAAAATGCCGTTATACCAAAACCACTTATGGCTATTTGATGGTAATGCGCGAAGGCGATAATGTTTTGGCTTTAATCGAAAATCTGGCAAAAGAACAGCAGATTCCGTCGGCCAACTTTACCGGAATTGGTTTCGCGCAGGAAGTGACGTTTGGCTTTTATGACTTTAATCAAAAGAAATTTAATCCAAAAACCTTCAATAAAGTAGAGATGGGAAGTTTAACGGGTTCTATAGCTTGGAACGAAGGCAAACCATCAATACACATTCACGGTATTGCAACAGATGATAAGTTTGATGCTTACGGCGGACATATTCTCGCCCTGAAAGTAGGAACGGGTTCTATGGAAGTTTATATTACTGTGAATAGCGAAAAGCTGGAAAGAAAAATAGAACAACCGTTGAATGCTAATGTGCTGCAATTGCCTTGTTTAAAATGATATAAAGCGCTTTTTATATTTTAAACGAATCCCGATAGCTATCGGGGCTAAGGGTTACTCAAACTTCGCAAAGTTAAACATAAAGCTTTGCGAACTTTTTATTTAGTAAAACCACAGTAATAAAATCTTTGCGCGCTTTGCGGTTAAAATAAAAATAAGCAACAAGAAATTACCATGAAATCAGGTATTGTTTTAAGTATCGCGCGTTACTAAATTTGTTGTGAATCAAAACTTATTATAATGAAAAACAACAACAATAGTAATCGTTCTTTAGCAGTAAAATCAGCATCTTTCAAAAATAAAGCTACAAGATTAGTGCAACAGCTGTTTTATGCATCGGCATTTATCCTATTATTTTCAGCATGTTCAAGTGATGATGGAGGATCTGATGAAAATAAATCAGACTATTACTTTAGAGCAAGTGTTGGCGGACGAAAAATAGATTTTCGTACGGCGAAATTTCAGGGCGGAGGTAACGACGATCGTTTTGAAATGATTGTAGTGGGAGGATTTGAGGGACCGCATCCGACTAAAACTGGAGAAGTAATGCCGCCATCATTAGATTTTGAAATATGGAGAGTAGGCGGCAACATTACAGCAGGCACTTATTCAACACCTGCCGAGTTGGAAATGATGGGCCGATATGCCATTCAGACTAAAGACGGAACCATACTTTATAACACCGCTATAGGCGACGATCTTTTTACAGTAAAAATTGAATCTATAAGTAAAAAAGGTATCAAAGGCACATTTGAGGGAACAGTTCGAAATGTGTCTTCAGGCGAAACGATTAGTATTACCGAAGGTACTTTTAATCTTCCGTATGATCAGATCGTGAATCCTTAATCATTTAATTGGAAAGATTCACTATTCATAGTAAGGGCAATTCTGGCACTTTTTATAAATTCTATTAATTCATATTGCTTTAATGCGACAATTAGATTATTAATTTCTTCTTCTTGTCCTGTAACTTCAAATATGGTGTAATCTTTTTCGATTGTTATGTATCGGGCGTTGTATTTTCGAAGCAACACATCTGTATTTTCGGGATGGATTACACTAGAGGTTTTTACTTTAAATAATGCCATTTGCTTCCAGACGATTTCTTCGTTTGTGCTGTAATAACACTGAAAAACCTCAATAACTTTTTCGATTTGAAGCGCTACATTTCTTACAACTTCGAAAGTCTCGTTTAGAACAAGGGTAAAACGATACATTTTATCCATTTCACAGGTAGAAATATTAAGGCTTTCCAGAGTTATTTTTCGTCGGGAAAGGATTACGATGATTTTATGCAGTACTATCATTTGATCTTCTGTATAAACGGTTAAGGTGTATTCTTTTTTCATTTGAAATCTAGTTATTATTGGAGTTTATTTGTTTGATATTTTATTGCGTGCGTTTGCCGGAAAATAAAAAAGCCTTTCTCATTTTGACTGAGAAAGGCTTTTTATTAGTATACAATAGAATCCTGTCCCGTCATAAAAGACGAATAATAATAATTGTGCTAATATTATTTTGTACTGAATTTTTCATGTTTATCTTAAATAAAAAAACCTCCCAAAGAGGGAGGTTTTAAATGTATCTGTGTACTTATTTATATAACATCCCTGATCATTATCGAATGATAATAATGCTGCTAATAATAGTGATGTTAATTAAGTTTTTCATTTTTCTTATTGATGAGCGACAAATGTATTGATTTTTATTAAACAGTTTACTTTGAAAGAAAAAAAAGTTGAGTTCGAAACAAAAATTAAAATGCCTGTGCAAAACTAATGGTCAGGCGTGTACCATTTTCTTTAACGTAATTCATATTATTAGACTGCCATTGCGAAATAACAGAATAATAATCTTTGTTGAATAAGTTTTCGACGCCCAAACGAATGGTACTTTTTTCTCTGAAAGTATAACTCGAAGAAAGATTAAAAGCCGTGAAAGATTTTATAGGTCCTGTTCCGTACGTATAGGCACCATTTACAGGTTCGAATTTATCTCTGCCTGATGTATTGATCATTTGTAGAAAAAGAGACCAGTTTTCAAGAGGTCTAAAAATGGTGTAAGCTGTTAATTTTGGCGGATTGATACGGTCGCCTCCTAAAGATACTTTTTTGTCTGCAAGTTCACGTTTTCCTTCGGTAAAGGAATAATTTGCTCCAATATCTATTTTAGAATGAAGACGGTATTTTGCTGCTACTTCAAAACCATAAATCTTTTCAGGTGAACGGGAAATCTGCGGATTTCCATCAACATACACATAAGAAGCGCCTAATTTGGATGTGCTGTAATATACAGCGCCTTCATAAGAAAATTTATCCAAAGCTCCGGAAAAACCAAATTCATAATTATTGGCCGTAACCGCTTTTATCGAAGTATTGTTTACCGTGTTTTCTTTGGCAGCGCGCAGTACTAGACCTAAATCGGCAACGCTAAAACTTTGGGAGAAACTGACAAAAGGTTTAAACAAAGCCCATTTTGTATAACGGAGTCCGGCATTGAACATTAAGGCATTAAAATCAAGAGCTCCGCCATTTACATTAATACCACCGCCAACATAAGTTCCGTTTACATAATTACGAATACCAATAGTGGTATAATCCGGCACATCGATATTTACATTTTCGAGTCTTAAACCTGTTTTTAAAACCAGATTGGGACCAAACATGTTTTTAAGCTGAAAATACGGAGCTAAATTCGTCATATTCATTTCAGGAATGACCAATCTGCCATCCGTAAGATGCGTATCGGTTATATCCGAAAGTATATCCAATCCGTACGTTATATTACCAGATATAAGAGGACTGAATTCGTATGGCGTGTTTAAATTTAAACGAAAACCAAGCTTCTTGCTTTGTGTAGCCGGCTGTCCGTTATTTTCAAAAAAGTCACTATAGTTAATTAGCGTAAGGTAATCCTGAAAATAAAGTGTAGCATTAACATCAGTGTTTCCAATTATATTTTCACCTGTATAACTTAAACTTGTGTTATGGTTGTAAGGCGTTCCTTCAGGATCTCCGGGGCGTTGTCCTTTAATTCCCGTAGTTGGCGAATCAAAATTACCGTAAACTCCCGCTTTAGCTATGTAATCAGTATGTTGTGTACTATTAAAATAATTGTACATTAACTCTATGCGGTTATTGGTATTGATATCGTAACCAATTTTTGCAAAAGCATTCCAGTTTCTAAGATCATTCATTCCGTATTCGGGAGAAAGAACGCGCCCTTTGGCATCGCGATATAATCCCGTTTCTTCATAACGTCCGCTTACGACATAATCGATCTTGTTTACTTTTCCGCTAAATAGCTGAGATACAAAGAAACCCGCTGTTCCTTTAGGTTTTACAAGAGAGAAATTAGTTCCCGCTTCAGTAGATCCGCTTATGGTTTTGTCGACATTTGCTTTTTTGGTAATATAATTAATCAAACCTCCATCTGCACCATTACCATAAATTGCAGTTGCTCCTTTAATTACTTCTACACGGTCTAAAACAGTAGGATCCAGAGATCGCATGTCTTTGGCACCATCTCTAAGCGGTGTAGATTGCGGAATTCCGTCAATCATGACCAATACACGTCGGCCTCGTAAAGTCTGACCTAAATTTTGAGTTCTGTTAGTCGAAAAACCAAGACCGGGCACAGATGCGCCCAGGATGTCGCTAAGATTAGAACTTATGTTGAGTTGTTGTTGTATTTGTTTTTTTGATAATATAGTAACCGAAGAAGGCACTTCGTTTAAGATTTCCGGCTGTCTGGATGCAGAAACTACAATTTCTTTCAATTCGTTATCAGTTCCCGAATTATCCGGCACAATATTGTCCTGACTTTTGATATTTTTATCTTTTGTAGTATTTGTATTCGTTTTGGATATTTCCTGTGCAGAAAGCGAACTTATCATAAAGAACATGAAAAGGAAGGGGGATATTTTTATCATTTCTTATTTAGATTAATTTTAAATAATAGCAAATATAGAAAATGTAACAGGAAACAAACCCAAAGAATTATCATTTTTTATGGTCGAAAAGGTCAATTAAATCTGATGTTGTTGATAGTTAGTGAGATACAGAAACGGATTTACTTTTTTTGAAACTTCAATCTAAAAGTAAAAGCAGAAAAAGAGCAATAGTTATTTTGTGAAAGTCTAAAATTGTAGTACTCATGATAATTTTTAATAAAAGTGAAGAATCAAAAAACAACTATGAGGTGATTTTTATAGATTTGTAAAATCTATATATTCGCCAAAAAATCATTGGGGAAACAATTATAAAATTTAAAGACAATGAAATTAGTTACTTCAACATTTTTATTTTTCATTTTTATTTGTTCTAATTCATATGGGCAATTGAGCTCAGATCAAATATTTGAAAGCTTTAAACAAGGAGAACGCACCAACTGTTCATCAATAGCTTTTATCAAAGCTTCGCTGAATGTTTATGGATTAGACAATCTTTTTGTAACCGAAAAAATAGACGATAATTTACAAAAGATAACGCTAAAAAATGATGCATCATTTGAACTGAATAGTCAAGAAATAAATAAAGCCAAAATATCTGCAGGTTTTATATTTATCAAAGACAATTGCGAGAGTGAAAAAATAACAGACTATGCCGTATTGACCTATGCTGTAATGGCGAAATACAAGCAGATTATTGATAAGGAAGCAACTTTTGACAGGGCATTAGAGGATTTAGAAGATGGTGCAGTATATACGCCAACCATCTATAAATATTTAGGATTTAAACTAGGCAAACAAATACAAAAGCTAAAGCGACAATCAGGCAGTGAATTTTGCGGTGTTGTTGCATGGTCAAAAGTGCATGCGGTTTTTGTGTGCGAAGAATTTATGGACTATTATGGTAACAAAAAAAGTATCTGGATTAAATATCCGGGACGTTTTAGAATAATAAAGACGTAAAAAAATTAATGGCAATAGTGGTAAAATTTTAGCATCTCACAAAAAATAATTAAATAGTTAGAATAGAGATCGATATAGTAAGAAATTACGACTATTAAATAAAAAAAGGAATTAATAAAGTTGTATTTTAAGTTAATTTATATATTTTTGTTTTTATCAACAACCAATTACATTTATACAATGAAGAGAAAAATTACTTTATTATTATGCGTACTTTTCTTCTTGACAACCGGTGCAATTTCTGCACAGGCAAAAAACGCCCCAAGAAGTATTATTAGCACAACAGCCTTAATCCGTAAATACCATGATCAGAAAGAGCTAAGCGGTATGCAAAAAGGAGAACTTCTGGAACTATACATCGAGCGTATTAAAGTTTTAGTAAAAACTCTGCCTTACATCGCTTTGGTTACTAAACCAGGTGTTACTATGGCCGACTTAGGAATTCCAGACGATGGAGTTCACAAGAAAATATTAGAGAACCAGGCACTTGGTACTACAACTTTCTTAGATACTACAGTAGAGTTTCAAAGAAAAATGATGCCATATTCAGACAAAGGAAATCTTGTTGCGGCAATTTTATTTTACGAAAACACATTAAAATCTTTACACGAGTTCAATGAATTGAACGAAATGTAATTTATAATTTTAAAGCAAAAAAAGTCTATACTGAGAAGTATAGACTTTTTTTTTGCCTTAAAGTGAGTTTCTTCATTCGCCACATTTATGTATAACCTTCCGTTTTTGCTTTTTTTAATGCTGGCACTTTCTCGTTTTTAATATAAGATCATTTTCTTCTTCATTTAATACACTTTTCTAATAGATTTTTTTGGATTAGTAACTGCTAGGAATAATTGCCAAAACAATCCAATTATCGTCATTAATTCTGTTGTAATGCTTTTCCTTGCATTTATATTAGATTTTAAAAATACTTAAAATTTCTATTTTATTTTTATCTGTTTTAGAAAAATTCCTACACGCTATAAAAATCCCTAAACTGTTTAACTGTTTTGTTTTTAGTGTTTTAAAAAATCGACTTGATTTAATTAACATTATTTTTTCAAAAAATTCGGTTAAAATTTTGGAACTAATAATTTTAATTTACCTTTGTTCTATCGATTTAGTAGAACTTATAATAAAATAAGGCTTTAACAGTAATTTACGTAATTATTTTTAGAAATATCAGAGATTAATTTTGGCATTAAAATCTTTATAAGTTTAATACAAATAACAATAATCAAAAAAATATAAAAATGAAAAGACGAATGCATAGCTGAAAAAAAAAGACCATTTCTGTTGCAGCAGAAATGGTGAAGCTTAAAGAAATTGTACATCTCTATAAGGAAGCAGGAGTGAGTTAAATCTTCCAGTGCTCGCCTTATTTATTAAACTAAAACAAAGTAATGAAAAAAAAATTAAATAGATATGCATTTGTATGCATTTTGTTGATTTCCATAGGGATTAAAGCTCAAGAAACCAAGCCGTTAATTCAATCTAAACTCGAAGGAATAGTAGTTGATGCTGTTACAAAAGAGCCCGTAATTGGCGCTTCGATAAACATAAAAGGTACTACACACGGAGCTGTAACAGATTTTGATGGAAAATTTTATTTCCAGACAGGTCAAAAATTTCCTTATACACTTGTAGTAAGTTATATGGGGTATAAAAGAACAGAAGTAGTAGTTACTTCAAATCCTGTAACGGTTAGTATTACTCAGGAACAGAATGCATTGTCAGAAGTAGTAGTGACTGCACTTGGTATTACTAAAGAGAAAAAATCTTTAGGATATACTACCCAGTCTGTAAAAGGTAAGGATTTGGAGACTACAAAGGAAACCAATTTTCTAAACGGTCTTAGCGGAAAATTAGCAGGAGTTCGTATCACCAATTCACAAGGAGATATGGGATCTTCACGTATCGTTATTCGTGGTGAAACCTCTATTGCCGGAAATAACCAGCCGCTATTTGTGGTAGACGGAATTCCGGTAGATAACTCGCAGTTAGGAAGTGTTGGTGGAGCTACACGTGATTTCAAAAATGCGATTGCCGATTTGAATCCACAGGATATTGAATCAATAAATGTACTTAAGGGACCTAATGCTGCCGCGCTTTACGGATCGCGTGCTGCACATGGAGTTGTTCTTATTACTACAAAATCAGGAAAAGGTCAGCAAGGATTAGGTGTAACCGTTAATACTGGTATAACGATTACTGAAGTTTCGCTGTTACCTACTTATCAAAATACATTCGGACAAGGTTCAAACGGAAAATTCAGTTATGTTGATGGTAAAGGTGGCGGTATTAATGATCAAACGGATGAAAGCTGGGGTCCTAAAATGGACGGGCGCCTTATTCCTCAATTTAATTCAAATGGTGTAGCAGTGCCTTTTGTGGCTCATCCAAATAATGTAAAAGACTATTTTAATACTGGTCTTACTTATGAAAATAGTATTTCTGTAGCAAAATCAGATGAAAAATCAGATTTTCGTTTGGGAGTAAACAATCAAAAACAAATAGGGACAGTTCCTAATAGTGAAGTTACCAAAACAAACTTTAGTGTAAATGCCAATTACAAATTGTCAGACAGGATTAAGGTAGGTGTAACAGGTAATTATATTGTTACAGATGCTCCAACATTACCTGGTGGACCATCAGGTAATCGTGCTGCGGGTGTGATGCTTCAGTTTACGTGGTTTGGACGCCAGGTCGATATGGATGCGCTTAGAAATAACAGAGATAACAACTGGAACAACAGTTATTACAGCAATCCGTATTGGACTGCTTACTATAATACCACAAGTCAGCAGCGTAACCGTTTAATAGGAGATATCCATTTGGATGTAAAACTTACAGATGACCTTAATTTTAGATTCCGTACTTCTGTTGACAATTATAACGACCGCAGAAAATACACTATAAAATATGGTACAAACGGAACTCCTTTTGGATCCTATGCTGAAGATGCTTATAAGGTAAACGAACAAAATACAGAGGGTATTTTTACGTATACTAAAAAAATAAACGATGATTTTACTGTAGATGCTCTTGCCGGATTCAATATTCGTAACCATAGCGACGCAAACAATTATCAAAAAGCACCGCGTTTGGCTGTACCTGATTTATATACATTGACGAATTCAAGAGATCCGTTAACTTCATCAAATACATTATCAAGATTAAGAGTCTATAGTGCTTATGCTTCAGCGCAATTTGGTTATAAAAATTATGCTTATTTAAACGTTACCGCTCGTAATGACTGGTCATCGACATTGCCAAGCAGCAACCGCTCTTATTTTTATCCTTCCTTTAATGGTAGTTTGATTTTATCTGAACTACTTAATCTAAAAGGTAACACACTTGATTTTTTAAAGCTTCGTGGTGGATGGTCTGAAGTGGGTAATGATGCAGATCCTTATCAATTGAATACGGTTTACGATTTTCAAACGGCATTCGACGGAAATCCAATTCAAACTTCTTCTAAGAGAAAACTTAATGAGAATTTGAAACCCGAAACAACCCGTTCTACCGAAGTTGGTTTAGAAGCTACTTTCTTTAAAAACAGACTTCATTTTGATGTTGCTTATTATAATACGAACAGTTTCGACCAGATTCTGGAAATCAAAACAACTGCGGGAAGTGGTTATACATCGCAATTGATCAACGCAGGTAAAATAAACAATAGAGGTATCGAAATTCAATTGGATGGAACTCCTGTTCAAACTGAAAATTTCAAGTGGAATATTGCCGGAAATTATTCAAAGAATACAAGTAAAGTAGATATTCTTGATTATGATAAACAGATTCAAAATTATACAATTGGTTCTTCTGGTGGTGTTGATGTTTTGGCATCTGTAGGACAGGCTTATGGAGCTCTTTACGGAGTAGCTTATCAGCGTGATGCCAATGGAAATATTGTAGTAGGTTCTAATGGATTGCCACAAGCTGCAACGGATAAAAAAGTATTAGGACATTATACTCCGGATTATATAGCAGGTATTACAAATACATTAACCTATAAAAATCTTGAACTTTCGTTTCTTGTTGATGCCAGTGTAGGTGGAGAACTTTTTTCAGGAACAAACAGAGTAGGGAATTATACAGGTGTACTGGCTCAGACTCTTCCGGGTCGTGATGCAGCAAATGGCGGATTAAATTATTACGTAACAACTGGCAGTGACGGAAAAGAGGTGAAAAATTTGGTATCAGGAGGAAATGCCCCGGCCGGATTACCAATATATGATGATGGAATGATTTTTAAAGGAGTATATGCAAACGGAACTCCAAATACTACGGTGCTTAGTGCACAGGAATATTACAAAGCGTCATACAATATTAGTGAAGCTTATATCTACAGTTCTACTTTTGTAAAAATGAGAGAAATTAAGTTGACTTATAATGTAAACAAAAGCTTAGTAAGAAAACTGGGATTGCAATCAGCAAGTATAACTGCTGCAGGTCGTAACTTGTTTTTTATCTACAAAGAGGTACCCAATATTGATCCTGAAACGGCTTACAATACCGGAAATGCACAAGGATTAGAACAGTATTCCCTGCCATCTACGAGAAATTTCAGCCTTAATGTTAATCTTAAATTTTAAAAACACAAACTCATGCTAAAAAAAATAGCCTATATAACGCTTTTTGCATTGACATTTAGTTCTTGCAGCGATACATTGGATGATATAAATAAAAATCCAAATGCAACCGAAACTCCATTGGCGCCCTACCTGTTGACAGGATCACTAAAGCAGGGTGCGGATTTATATTGGGGTTCAACAAATAACTTTGACTCCTCATTATTATTTGTTCAGCATTGGGCAAAAATCCAATATACAGAACCGGACACGTTTAATTTATCAAACAGTTCTTTTGTAACTTTATGGAATACCGGGTACTCGACTTTGATTACGGATTTAAATACGATTATTAATTTTCCGGAGGCTCAGGCAAATTCTAATTATAAAGGAATTGCACTTGCTTTGCGGTCATGGACTTTTTTATTGTTGACCGATGCTTACGGAAGTGTTCCTTATAAAGAAGCAGGCCTAAAAGTAAATCCGGCGTATAATACTCAAAAAGAAATATATACAGGATTATTAGAAGATTTGAAACAAGCTCAGTCTTTGTTAGGTACAGCAAACGGAACTGTAACTGGTGATTTGTCTTATAAAGGAGACATTACAAAATGGAAAAAACTGGTAAATTCTCTTCGTTTGCGTATAGCGTTGAGAATTTCAGACAGGGAGCCTGCATTGGCTAAACAAACTGCTATTGAGGCAACAACAGATGCCGGAGGGTTAATTAGCAGTACCAATGATATTTTTAAATTTACTTACATCAGCTCACCACAGCAAAATCCGGCTTCGGCCTGGTTCGAAACACGTGATGATTACCGTATTTCGAAAACAATGGTCGATAAGTTATATGAGTTATCAGATCCGCGTTTGCCTGTTTACGCTCAATTACCAACAGATGCAACCGTAGGTAAATATGTTGGAGGTGGCAATGGGTTATCAGCTGCTGCAGCCAATGCGCAGGGGCTTGCTAAAACATCAAGGCCAGGTAGTTACTTCCTGACTTCTCAATCGCCGGCTGTATTTGCTTCTTATTCAGAAACATTGTTTAATGTTGCAGAAGCAGTTGCACGTGGTTATATTGCCGGAGATGCAGAAGCGTTATATAAAAGTGCTATTACAGCATCATTCAACCAATTTGGTATTACAGATGCGACTGTTATTGCCAACTATCTTAATCAGGCAACTGTAAAATACGATGCAACTAACTACGCCAAATCAATAGGTACTCAAAAATGGATTGCGTTTTACGGGCAAGGTCTTGATGCTTTTGCAGAGTGGAGAAGACTTGACTATCCGGTTTTGGTTGCTGGTCCAAATTCGCTTTTGGAAGGAAAAATTCCTTCACGTTTCTTTTATCCTGGTACAGAGCAATCACTAAATGGAACTAGTTATAAAGCTGCAGTAGACGCGCAGGGAAAAGATTTACTGACTACAAAACTATGGTTTGATGTGAAATAAGCCAAGTCCTGAAAAGATATGAAGTTGATTCTTGAAAAATACAGATCAGAAATGATTTTTATAATTAATGAATCAGCCTTATAAAACAAAAACCTCCAAAAATTTTGGAGGTTTTTTTGTAAAAAAGCATTTTGTAATTCCTTACGATTTTAAAAATTCTAAAATGTCTTTATTAATAGTATCTGCTTCTGTTGTTGGCATACCATGTGGGAATCCCGGATATGATATTAGTTTTCCGTTTTTTAATAATTTTGCAGCTTTAGGTGCTTGATTATAAGGTACAATTTGATCATCTTCTCCGTGCAAGACAAGAACCGGAATATCTAAACTCTTAAGATCTTCTGTAAAATCCGATTCTGAGAATGCTTTTATTCCTTCATAATGAGCCAGTACAGAACCCATCATTCCCTGACGCCACCAATTGTGTTTAATTCCTTCCTGAACAGTTTTTCCTTCGCGGTTCCATCCGTAAAACGGAATAGGGAAGTCATAAAAATATTGCGCTCTGTTGAATCCGGTACCTTCTCTTATTTCATCAAAAACAGATAAGGGAACACCGTCAGGATTTGCTTCATTTTTTATCATTATTGGCGTTACGGCACTAATGATGATCGCTTTTGCAACACGGGCTTTTCCGTATTTTGCTGCGTAGCGTATTACTTCTCCGCCACCTGTAGAGTGTCCAATATGAATCGCATCTTTTAAATCCAGAGCTGCAGTCAATTCAGCTACATCTGCAGCATAGGTTTCCATATTGTTACCTTCTGAACTCTGACCGGAACGCCCATGTCCGCGTCTGTCATGTGCAATAACGCGATATCCCTGTTTCAGGAAAAACATCATTTGTGCATCCCAATCATCAGCAGATAAAGGCCATCCGTGATGAAAAACAATAGGTTGTCCTGTTCCCCAATCTTTGTAATAAATTTCTGTTCCGTCTTTAACTGTAATTGTACTCATCTTATTTTGGTTTTAGATTAATATATTTTAATTCAATCTAAGTTTTTGATCTTTTTATTTGACTTAGATTTCTTGTACAAATTTATATAGGATGAGAAGACCTATCCGTTAATCTAGATTAAGTAATGACATTCTCAAAATTAAATTACACCTAATGACGTAAATTGTGCTTGATTTTTTGTGTTTCAAATTTAATTATATTTTTGTAATTATCTGTAAATTATGTAATTACAAAATTAATTAAATGTAAAATATTTTTTTAGCATTCTGTTATATTTATTGCCTAAATAATGATTGTAGAAAATGAAACGATACTAAATCATAAAATTGCTGTTATGCTATGGCAACTTTAAATAATTAAACCAAATACTATGACTACAATAGAGGCAAGTAATTTCAGCAGACTTATTGGAATTTGGGTAACCAAAGGGACGATATTCACCAAGAGTAATAATGTAGCATTAATTGGTATTGATACTTACGAATATATTTTAAACGAAAATTATATTCTGCACAAAGCTGATGTAAAGATGGGAGATGAAAGAACTCAGACTTTTGAAATTATTTCCTTGACTAATTCTAAAGAAAGAGCAAAAATGCAATACTATAATTCGAAAGGCGAAAGCGGATCTATGACGAGTTATCTGTCCAAAAATGTATTTAAAATTAAAAGCAGTACCATGAAATTTGAAGGCAAATTTAATGATGAAAATACAGAACTAATAGGGAAATGGTTTGTAAAGGAAAGCGATAAATGGATTGGTTTTATAGATCTTAAACTTAAAAAGCAAAAAGAGACGATTTGAAAATTACTCCATAATAGTTGTGTTTTCGCGTTCAGTCTACAGTTTCCTAAATTATTTTTCTAAAATTTCTTTTCTAAAAATAACACCCCAATTCAGAATTTCATCTAATAATTTTCGCATCGTCAAACCCAAAGGAGTAAGAGAATATTCTACCGTTACCGGCATACTGTCATAAAGCGTTCGCGTAATAATTTTATTTGTTTCTAAAGCTTTTAGCTCCTGAGATAGCATTTTGGGTGAAATATCTGCAATATCCCGTTGTATTTCTCCAAAGCGTTTGTTGCCATGAGTTAATGAAATAATAATGGGCAAACGCCATTTTCCCTGAATTACTTCTAAAGTATCCCTTGCAACCAGCAATCGATATTGGCAAACATCCTCTTTTTGACTCATAATTATTTGATTTTAAAAACATATACTTACGTGAAGGTAACTACTTACTCAAAGGTAACTACTATATTTTGTATAGCAAATCTACATAATTTTGTCCTGATAATAAACATTAAAAAAAGAATTATGACAAACAAAACCACCTGGGTAATAGACCCATTACACTCCGAAGTTTTCTTTAAAATTAAGCACTTAGTTATTTCTACTGTGACGGGTTCTTTCAGAAAATTTGAAGGAAATATAATTACTGACGGTACAGATTTTAGCAATGCAAAAGTAGCAATCGTCATCGACGTAAAAAGTATCGATACCAATCAGCCGCAACGTGATGAACATTTAAAAAACGGGGACTTTTTTGATGCAGATACTTACCCGAAAATTACCTTTGAGTCTACATCATTTGTAAACACCGGAGGCAGTGATTATAAAATGGCTGGAAATCTAACATTGAAAGGTGTAACTAAGCCAATTGAATTAAAGGTAGAATATGGCGGATCAGAAAATGATGGGCATGGCAATATAAAACATGGCTTTGAAATTCTTGGAATAGTAAATCGAAAAGAATTTGGGATGACATGGAACAAAATGACAGATTCCGGAGGCCTTGGATTAGGTGAAGATGTTAAACTGATCGGAAATATTCAGGTCAGTCAATTAGCTGAATAAGCTAGACTTTTTTAATCTCGCAAAGACGCAGAGTCGCAAAGTTTTTTAGCTTTATTTCTTAATTTCGCTAAGATAAAAATCATCAGAAAAGTAAACTTTGCGCCCTTGCGAGATTATTTGACTCCAATAAAATATCGTCAGATGGTAAAATTATCCCCAACAATTTAAAATCGGAAATCAACAATCTAAAATCAACAATCTAAAATCAACAATCTAAAATCTAAAATCAGCAATCTAAAATTTAAACTAATCTTCTATCTTTGAAAAAGTAAAACAAACTATGGAAAAGCTGAGAAAACATATTGAAGAAATAATACCTGTTACTGACGAGGAGTTTGAATCTATTAAACCCTTTTTCACAATAAGAAGAGTATTAAAAAATCAATATCTTATTCAGCAAGGCGATGATGCAAAGTATGAATACATCATCATGAGCGGAATTTTCAGGGTTTTTTATCTGGATGAAGACGGCAAAGAACACATTGTGCAATTTGCTACAGAAAATTGGTGGATGTCTGATTATATTGCCTATTTCAATCAAAAACAAGCCAATATGTATGTGGTTTGTATGGAGCCCGGCGAAGTTTTGTGCCTGACACTCGAGGGCAGGGAACAACTCTCGGTTACGCTGCACAAAATGGAACACTTTTTTAGAATAAAGCTTACCAAAGGATTTATTGCGCTTCAGCAAAGAGTTATATCATTACTTTCTAATAATCCGCATCAGCGATACAAAGAATTTGCAGAGCTGTATCCCAATCTCATGCAAAAAATCCCCAAAAAATATATTGCAGAATATCTGGGAGTAAGCCGCGAAACCCTCAGCAGACTTTACTCCGGCAATAAATAATATACCTGTTTAACTCAAAGTGTGATTCCCGTCACACTTTTTTTGTGACTTTGCTCCTCGTATTGAGGAGTAGAGCCGGCATAAATTTGCCCTATAAATAATTCATAACAACCTAAAAATTTATAGCCATGAAAAAATTGATGATCCTAACAGCGGCACTTGCCCTTTTTTCTTCTTATGCCCAAAATCAAAAAGAGAACAAAGCATTAAAACAAAACACAACTTCTAAAAACGAAACAAAAATGAACAAGAAAATTTTAATTATCGTGTCGAATGCCAATGCTATTGGACCCAACAACAGAAGAACAGGAACATTTCTTCCTGAAGTAGCACATCCTTATGCAGAATTCGAAAAAGCAAATTACCAGATCGATTTTGCGAGCTTAACCGGAGATACACCTTATTTAGACGCTCTTAGTTTAGCAAATGATCCTGCAAATCTGGCATTTCTAACAGGAAAAGGCTGGGAAACTATGCAAAAAGCAGTTAAATTATCGACAGTAGATGTGACTCAGTACGATGCCGTTTTTGTACCAGGCGGATTAGCTCCAATGGTCGATATGCCGGAAAATGAGTTGCTGAAAAAAGTAATTAAAGAAACCTACGAACGAAATGCAGTGGTAGGAGCTGTGTGTCACGGTCCGGTTTCATTATTAAATGTAAAACTAAGCAACGGAACTTACTTAGTAAACGGTAAAAATATTACTTCTTTTACAGATGAAGAAGAAAGAGGTTACGCCATTGCGGATGTGCCTTTTTTATTAGAAACGGCACTAACCAAACAAGGAGCAAAATTTCACGCCGCCGCAAATTGGTCTGCTCACAGTATTGCCGATGGTAATCTGGTTACAGGACAAAATCCTGCTTCTGCAAAAGGAGTGGCAGAAAAAATGATTGTTATTTTAGAATCTAAAAAGTAATACCATCCTAAGCTAGTTTGGTGTTAATTAAATAAACGAACATATAAAAATGGAAAATCAAAATCCAGTTCATGTTTTTGCAACATGGAAAGTTAAAGAAGGTCAGATTGAAAACGTTTTAAATTTACTAAAGCCAGTACATGACGAAAGCGTTAAAGAAGAAGGAAATCTATTTTATACCATTCATCAAAGTAATTCAGATTTGAATATTTTACTATTATTTGAAGGATATATCAGTGAAGAGGCTGTAACAGCACATCGAAATTCATCCTATTTTCAGGAGATAGTTTTGGGACAAATTGTGCCTTTATTAGAAAATAGAGAAATTGTTTTAGCAACACCTTTAGATTATTAATAAAAGAAAACAAAAAAGTAACAGCCCTAAACTGTTACTTTTTCTATTAATATAGCTAAAACATTTTATAGGTTTTACACCGCCAAAAATTATTCTTTTTTAATCTCCATTTCGACCCTGAAGTTACCCCAAAAAGGACTGTCAGCCATTTGCGAATGTCCGATTACGATGATATAATTTCCTTTTTGTTTTAGAGGAATATTCAAATCCATTCCAAATGGGCCGTCTGAGGCGCTGTCAGGAGAGATAAGCTGGTTGAAACGGATATTTCCTTTGCCGGTAGTAGGAACAATATTGGCTTTCAAATTGCCTGAATCTTCATTTTTAAATTTAACGTAAACTCTGGGATGAATAGAGTCTATTACACCTTCGGCAATAAAGGAACCTTTTTCATTTTTAAATTCCATGTAAATGGTATCGCCCAATTGTTTGTTCTCTTTTACTTCTTTCTTTGTGATATTTGTGGTAATTGAATCTGAAGTCGAAACAGGAGCAATTTTATTTTCTTTTTGTTGGCATGAAAAAAAGAGAATTGACAGTACAAGCATTGAAAAATTTTTCATAATAATATTTTTAGTAAAACATCTCAAATTTAATGCTTATTCGAGATGTTTTGTTATATAATAGCATTTGTATTTTGCAAGATCCAAATCAATTAAATTTTATTATAAGGAACTATAAATCAGTTTTTTTTAACTGAAATAAAAGAGACAGTTTTACACTATTTGTTGATTCATTTCTTAGCTTTGTACAACCACCAAAAACAAATCTTACCATGCCAGTAATTGAACAATCAGAATATAATTTTCCTTCTATTATTCATCGCAACAGGCACGTTTCTACTATTTATGCTGCCTTGTTTAAAAAGTTTGATGCTCCCGAATATACGAGAGAGAAGATAGAATTAAATGACGGAGATTTTATCAATATTGATTTTATTATCAATGATCCTAAAAAGGCAGTTATCTTATGCCATGGTCTGGAAGGGGATTCCCGCAGAACGTACAATAATAGTTGTGCGGTTTATTTTCAGGAAAAGGATTTTTCGGTTTTTGCATGGAACAATCGGACTTGCGGGGGAGAAATGAACCGTTTGCCCAGACTTTATCATCATGGTGCAGTAGATGATCTTGATGAAGTGGTGCAGTTTGTTTTGCAAAAAGGATTCGAAGACGTTTATTTGATTGGATATTCGATGGGAGGGGTGCAGCTTCTGAATTATTTTGGATGGACAAAAATCGATGAACGTATAAAAGCAGGAGTTTGTATTTCAGTGCCTACTCATATTGCAACAAGTGCTGCTGTACTCAAACAAGGTTTTAACAGGGTGTATTTAAAGAATTTTACGATTGATATTAAAAGAAAACTGAAACACAAAGCAGCACAGTTTCCTGATTTTATAAACAGTGATCAAATTGACGGCATTACTTCTTTTGATGAAGTCGATCATTATTTTACAGCGCCGCTGCACGGTTTTGCCAGTCGGGACGACTATTATCAGCGCGTTTCTCCTGAATTTTCTCTTAAAGATATTACTACTCCGGTTTTAATTATTAATTCTCTTGATGATCCTTTTTTAGGCGAAAGGTGTTATCCCCGAGCTATAGCGCAGGAAAGTGCCTATGTTTATCTTGAAATGCCAAAATACGGAGGACACTGTGCTTTTCCGTTACGTGATTCTATGTATTCGTACGCAGAGAAAAGAGCTTATGGCTTTTTCAAATCCTACCAATAGCGGGCATAGAGACTCTAAAACTCCATAATAATTTTTTAGTATATTTGGCATCGATATTGGTTTTTATATTGAGTTTAATGTTTTGAATTTTAATATTTTAATCAATATTGAATCCGTCTTTTTTATTGTAAAGAGCTTACTTTGAAATAGTATTTTCATATAATAAAAGAGAAATAGAATGATCAAACCCCATTTTAAAATGAAAAAAAACCTAGGAATTCTTTTATTTGTATTGAATGTTATAAATATGTTTGGGCAAACGCCAACTGCATCAGGTAAAACTAATTATTCGAATAAAGCTTTAACCAGTAATGATATGGTTACTAATAAAGTGATAAGTCCGCTTAAAAAAGTTCCGCTGGATGGACAATCGATCCTGATTTATGATTATGACGGTTCGCTGATGTCATTTAATTTAGAATCTGAATCATTTAACTGGACTGTAAAAGCAACAGATAATCATACAGAAATGTGTGCCAATCAGGTAACGCTAAAAGATGGAGTTATATATGTTCCGTTTATTAATGGTGAAATTTTTGCAATTAATAACAAAACCGGTGAAATTTTCTGGAAATCAAGGTTGGGTAATATTACAGATCAAATCATACTGAAAAATCAGATTCCGGTTATTAATGATGGCAAACTGTTTATTACTACTCAGGATCCCAATAACAACATTTATGCTCTTGATCTAAAAGATGGAAGTTTAGTATGGAACTATAAACTGGATGCTACCAATAATGATATTCCGGTTCTCTTTTTTGATAACAAAGTTTTTACCCAAAGCGGAAATAATTTCTATAGTTTTGAAGCCAATACAGGAAAACTTCTTTCCCAAAAAAGCTTTGACGAACCCATACACGGAAAGGCCGTAACAGATGGTGAAAATATATTTGTAGCCAATGAAAAAGACGTGCTTTTTGCTTTAAACCCTAATACTCTGGATATTTTATGGCAGTTTAAATTAGACGAAGGTCAAAATAATATCAAAGAGCGCATATTTAGCAAAGACAAAAAGGTATATTTTGCAGGACAAGGTCCGGAAGTTTCTTCTTTATATGCTCTGGATTCAAAAACCGGAACTCAGGTTTGGAAAACGGACTTTAAAAATGACAATATTGAATATATTATTGAAGAAAGTGATAATGCGTGGGGATATACCCAAAAAGGAAAACTTTTTCAAATAGATATGGCAAATGGTGAAATGGCATTCGAAATAAAGCTGTCAACCTTACCCATTTCAAATCTTGAATTTGCTGAGGATAATTTTCTGTATTATTATTCTGACGCGGCTTTGATTCAATTTGAATTTAGTACAAAAGACGAAAACGAAGTGTATTTGCGAACTTCTATTAAGGATGATGCTTATAGGGCTTATCTAAAAATACTTTGATAACAAAAAAAGAAGCTGTCTTGATACTAAGGCAGCTTTTTTTTGACATTTAAGGAGCAGGTATTCATTAAAACTAATAATCCGCGACTTAATTTAAGGCGTAACAAATGGTTTCGTAAGTATGTTTAAGTCAGTGTTTTGATGCTAAAATAAAAAAATGCAACTTTTTTTTAATCTAATTTACTCTTTTTCAGCATCGTGATGAAAAATGTAGTACATTTATGAACAATAAATAATTAATAAGATGCAAGAAGGTACAGTAAAATTCTTCAATGAAGAAAAAGGGTTTGGATTTATTACTCCAAAAAACGGTGGAAGTGAAATTTTTGTTCACGTTTCAGGTTTATCAGAAAATATTCGTGAGAACGACGAAGTGCGTTACGAAATAGCTGAAGGCAAAAAAGGGCCTAATGCTGTAAACGTCTCTGTCGTTTAATATATGATGAAAAATGATCTTAAGTACCTGCTGTGAAGCAGGTATTTTTTTTGAACAAAAGCGTGCGAAACTGGAGCTATAATTATAATGTACTTTAAGTTTACACAAAGTAACCACAATCTTGTCATCCTTGAGGAACGAGGGGATCTCCGCAACAAACTGACACAAAGCAATTGTTCTTTCGCCTCCTTCGAATAAAGATTTATTCAAAACAATGATGGATAGATACCCAAAGAGTTTACTGGATTTCTAACTTATAGAGATAATCCTATTTCGAATTCTAGTTTTCTGTTTTTGACTTTGCCTGTGATGATGCAGCATTTTTCATATTGTTCGGTTCATATGAATTTGAGCATGGAGCAGCATTATCAGCGAGGTCATCCCAGTGTCCCCAGTCTCCTTTATATTGTTTTCTGTAAACCATGTCGGTTTTATTGCCATAAATAAGGCTTTCATAAGGACATTTTTTTAGATTCTCGTTGTTGTTTGGGGTGGAGTTTTTCATGACACTTATTTTTGAATGGTTAAGAAATTCAAAATTAGGTATATACGGATGGATTATTTTATATTTAAAAGTCTATTTGTTGTCAAATTATCATGTTGGACAAATTTTTTAAAGTGAGATCTAATAAATTGATATACAATTTTTTAAAAAGTTTTTAGGTCAATTAAATCTTTGTTAAAAGTGTAAACTCATTTTAATATTAATTTGAACTTTGTAAGACTGTTTAACTAAAAAGAAATGATTATGGAAACGCAAATAATTGAACTGGAAAAAAAATATTGGCACGGAATGGAAAATCATGATTATGAAACGGTAAAAAATCTAACTGGTTTTCCGTGCATTATCGCCGGTAAAAATGGTGTACAAACTGTAAATGAGGCCAAGTTTAAAAAGATGTTTGAATCAGGAGATGGAGATAAAATACAAGTACTGAATTTTTCTGAGATAGAAGCGCAATTGGTTGCTGAAAATACTGCAATAATAGCCTACGTGATAGCATTAGGAATAGCAGACAATAAACAAAAAGCTCCGATGAAATGTGCCTGCACTTCGACCTGGATCAAAGAAAAAAACAACTGGATTTGTGTATTGCATACCGAAACAGAATTGTCTGAGTAAACTTTTAATTGAAAGAATGGGTCGCCCTGGCTAATTCTTTCAATTAATTATTTGTGTATGGTCCATATTGTTGGCACACACTATAATTCACAATTTTTATAAAGTTACTATTGATCATTATTACAATAGAAAGTCTCCATGAGCTTTTTCTTCAAGCGTACTACAGAATTCACCATCAGGATAAGTAGAGTCTTTACTAAAGCACAATAAAGGTTCATTTACAGATTCGTAGGTGTGATCAAGGTGGTTGCGTTCATGTTTTTCCATAAATATTTGTGATCCTGAAAATGGAGATGTTTGCTGGTGGTAGTTATCGTATTGAGTTGTTATCATGTTGATTGTCTTTAAGTTTGATGATTTATAATTCAAATTTAGCAAGACAAGACAGGAAATACTTATATGATTTTAGCTCAAAAGTTATTTAATTTTCAGTTTTAAATCTCTAAAAGATCTATATAGGTTTAAACATCGCTCGAACAACCTTAGCATTTTTACATAGTGACAAATTAACTTGTAAAACAGATGATAACAAAAAGCCTTTTTGAATTTTAATCTAAAAGGCTTTTCTATTGCTATAAAAGTTTGAATTCAAGCTTTGGTATTATGATTCGAGATATAATTTAAGATTTTTGATATCATCGTTTACGATTTTCTCAAAGTAAGGGTTGAGCAGTTTCGCCGCACCTTCACCTGCCAATCCTAGCGGAGCGCGATATGAAATAGTGACATCTATTTCTGTATTTTTTCCGTTGGCTTTGAAGATTACTTTTCCGAAGTTTTTAACTGAGGCATCAGCGAGGGATTGCCAGCTTAGCAGCTTTTCTTTTTGATCTTTAATAATCTCTGCGTTCCATGTAAGTGTTCCAATACCTCCCGGACCTTTTGCAGTCCACTCAGATTTAGTTTCGCTTATTGTTTTAACCGATTCTAAGTGATTCATGAATTTAGGCAGATTTTCGAGATTACGCCAAAAAGCATATACTTCACTAATTGGTTTGTTGATTACGGCGCTTGTTCTGATGTTCACATTCGAAGGCTTGTCATTTTTTAAATGATCTACTGCACTATAAACCGGACAATAACCGCTAATTCCTCTGGCAAGCATAGCGCCGCCGGAACTGATTTTAGCAATACTTTTATTTTCCTGCGAAAGTCCTTTGTACAAAAGGTAAGATCCGCTCGTGATCATTAATATTCTCTCCAATGTCGAAACATTGGCTATGCTGTTGGATGCTGATTTAGTTCCCATATTGTATGTTTTTATAATTAAATATCTTAAGATTTAGGCGTTGTACTTTTTAATCTCTTTTCGAAAATTAATCTGTTGCAAAATTTTCAGATTCACTGTAATTTTCATCAAAGTTCTCTTCCGGATTATTGGTCTCATCTTCCTCGTGAGTGTCTTGATTTAGATGATGGTTATCTTCACTATTAAAGTCTTCAGGTTGCAACTGATTTTGTAAATCCTGCATTAAATTACGATCTTCCGGATGGTAATTTTTGTTGTCGTCTGTTATCATATCAGTGTGTTTAAAATGTATAAATTTTCAGATTCTTATTTCTTGCCAAATGATCAGCTACTGTAAATCAGATCTTATGGCTCATTCAAAATTAAGAACAAGGGCATTATTTGTTCTTATAGAATTTTAAGTAAGAGTTCTTTAATTATCAGGGATTTATAATCATAGCGGGAAATTATAGATCAACTGTCAAGAAAAAGTGTTCTAATATTCGGATATTTAGTTTACATATTGATGGGAAGTTTGGCTCTTCTCTTTGAGAAACAAATAAAAAAATCCCATTTCGTCTGAAATGGATTTTTAGCCTTGTAACAATGATTGAAAAATTACAAACCATATTTTATGAGATTTTAAAGAAAATGGTTTGTTTTCAGGTTAATTTATAACAATCAAATTGAATCTTGCCGTCTTCTGAAGATAAAATGTTAATAGTATTAAATGCGCAATTTTAAAATTTTCAGAGAGAGTTCTTATTAAACTTTATTTTATTCAAATCAATCGTATTAGCTTCTTGTATATTCATTTCGTATACTATTTCTGTTTCATGTTCAGATACAAATTGTATTGTGTAACATATTGGTTTGTAATTTGTATCCTCTATTATTTTTTACAAAACAAGATAAATCTTATAATGATACTTTTATGTCTTTTCTTGGATGTCTTGTTGCGATCAATAATTTTATATTTATAGCATTCCTAAAAACAACATATGTTTAGCATATACCAATCAGGAACATAGCAACTAAAGCAGGTATTAATTTCGGTTAAAACCTATTTATGTTTGAGAGATTGTTTTTACTTTTTCACCTCACTAAAATAAAATTATACTATCATTTATTAAAAACAACACTTATGAGTTTTTTAGCAAAATTAGAATTAGACAATGAATCATTTAACATTTTGGAATTTGATGTCGAATTAGACCAAGGCACTGATAATAATGGTAAACCATCAAATAAAACCAAGGGAGGACAAATAAGATTAGTTATTGAAACTACCAGCACCGATTTGTTTTCAGATTGGATGGTTTCACATACAAGCATCAAAGACGGGAAAGTTATTTTTTACCGCAGGGATGCTATGAGTACTATGAAAAACGTGACTTTTAAGAAAGCATACTGTATTTCCTTCAAGAAAAAGTTTCGTAGTGTGGGAGTTACTCCAATGACTACAGAAATTCTTATTACATCCAATGAAATAAAAATAGGCAATACTTCATTTGAGAATAACTGGAAAAATTCTTAAATCAAACCCTTGCATTAAACAATTTAACCAACCAGAAGCATGGCATTAAATACAGATACAACAATAAAAATAGGCGATATAATAATTAGAAATTTTAGCCACCTAGAGATTAATCAGGTAATTCACGATCATCATACTTTTTCTATTGAAGTACGTCAGGATATATTGGTAGGTGAATTTGAAAGCGTTATGCCGGTCACGCAGAAACTTTCAGCAGCAAAGGTAAGCATAGAAATAAAAGTAATAGCAGATTTAGATGATCTTATGGTGGTTTCAAATCCGAAAGATTATATCATGCAATTTTCTGGAATAGTGACAAAGGTTTCAATGCGAAAATCCCGTATTCGAAATATGGAAGAAACCCTCTTAATCACTGGATATGGCTCTTCTATTGTTTTAGACAATGGAGAGGAATCAAACTCATTTACAGACAAACCGTTAGCCGATATTGTAAACCAGATAAAAGCCGGTTATGATATTGATATGAAAGTTAATCCACATTATAAAGATAATCTGTCTTATACCGTTCAGTACAACGAAAGTGATTTTAACTTCCTGAACCGTATTGCGATGCGTTATGGACAATGGTTTTATTATAATGGAATTTCAATGGTTTTTGGTACTCCGGGAGGTACAGTAGAACCAAAATTGGTTTATGGGGTTAATATGCAGGAATTTAGCTATGATATAAAACTAAATCCAACACTATTTAAAACCATCGAAAATGATCACGTAAAAGGAGATTATTATGCCGAAAGTACTTCCAGATACAAAAAAGAAGTCGATGGATATCATCAAAATTTTATGAACATATCCAATCAGGTTTTTAACAAAGAAACGGTCATCCAGCTCAATCAAAATGCAGTTGGAGGAAGTGGAAAAAAAGCTTCTGAGGAATACGCCAAAAACAAAATGCGCTCCATTATGGGTGATATGATCCAGATAGAAGCTTCGAGTGAAGTTCCGGGTGTAACCATAGGCAGTAATGTTAGTATAAGTGGTGTTGATTCACATTTAGAAAGTTCCTATAGAGTAATCAAAATAACACATACTTGTGATGACGGAGGTGGTTATGAAAACCATTTTACAGCTGTAAACCTTAACGGTGCAGTTTTCTCTCCAAGAACCAATCCCGATTTAGTCCCTCGATGCGAAAGCCAAACAGCTATTGTCATTGCAAATGATGATCCCGAGGGACTTGGAGATTTAAAAATACAGATGCCGTGGCAAGAAGCCAAAGGAGAAACAACTCCATTTGTACCAATTGTACATGGTCACGGAGGTAGTGACAAAGGAGTATATATTATCCCAGAAGTTGGCGAGAAAGTTTTTGTAGACTTTCAGGGTGGTAATGCAGAACTGCCGGTAGTCATGGGTGCCATGTTTAACCGAAATGCAAAAAGTGGTTATGCCACACCCAATAATGATATGAAAGTAATTCGCACCCGCTCCGGCATAAAAATCGTTTACAATGATGCTGATGGAAGTCTATTAATCGAAGACCCTAGCGGAAACAGGTATTTTATGGACGGTAAAGGCAACACTTTCGTGAAAGTACCTAAAAACATGACTTTTGATATTGGCGAAGACCTCACATTTAATGTTGGCAAAAACATGATTACTCAGGTGGGCGAAGATCAAAGCACTGATGTAGGAAAAGATAAATCTACTACTGTAACCAATAAAAACAGTTTGCAAGCACAGGAATACAAACAAAATATCGATGAAAATAAAACGGTAGAGATAGGAGGAGATTTAAACGAAACTACAGCTACTACTACTCATAAAGCAATTGGTGGGGATATTCTAATGCAAAGTACTGGAATTTCCAGATTATTGGGGAGAGTTGACGCTAAGGTAAACAAGGGTTAAGATCTTATGAGTTTGAAACTTGTAAATAGTCATGACAAAATCATTTGTATATAATGCAGGTTCTGCAGCCGACACTATAAAAAAGGATGAATTACCTTGTGAATTTGGTGTTTTTATCGACGGAAGATGAAACAATAAAGAGAATACAAGATTAAGACTAAGTACCGTAAAGAAGATGAAAACACAACACAATGAAAAAAACAGCAACAACCATAATTTTTGCAGTGCTTTTGGTTTTAAACCTCTCCTGCGAAAATAAAACACGAGCACAAATGATAGAAAGTCGAAAAACACTGCCACAATTTAAATGGGAAGAAAACATATGTAGTCCAATTGGCTTTCCTATGGAAATATATCGAGGAGGTTTAGAGGGCAATGTATATGTCAGTTTAAGTCAGGGTACAACAACGGGAGAATGGGCTTCAAGCGGTTCAGGCACAAGTCACGGATTAAAACCTTTACCCAGCCGTATCAACTGTATTTGGGTTTCGTATGCCGAGGGATGTTTGTACAGCATAGACTGCCCTATAAATTATGACAAAATGCTGCAGCTTTTTCAGGAAGGCTATCAGGACAGTGGTCCTTTTTTTAACGGAAATGGCGAATATAAAAAATGTACTTATAATACCATTCTTACCGGTTTTGCTCCGGGCGGTGTTGTTGTTATTTGGGTTATGGGCGGTGGGCGCCAGGTCGAAATAGGCCGTTACCAAGGCGAAAAATACCAGGTCCCGGAGGAAGAAATTGCACGCCTCGATGCCCATGAGAGTCTGTTGTTCTCTAAAAAGGAATACAAACGTATTATGAACAATACCATGATTGTACCGCTTGAAGTGCGTGAAGCCAATGCTGGCAAACCAATCCCTTTTGGTTTATGGGACAGTTACAGGGTTCGCTATTCCTGGAAACCTATTTTTGATTTAAAACATAACGAAAAAATCGACGAGATTTATATGGAAATGTATAATGGCGAAAACGAAGAATTATTTGATAAAAGTCTTACTGATAGTAAATATTTTAAGCGGGGTATCCCCAAAATTGCCAATATGGGCTGGAAAGATAAAGACGGTCAAAACTATGGTGGCAATATAATTTTTGATGAAAAGGAAATTTGGAATGCCTTTGAGGAATTGTTTAAAGACGATAAAGAGGGGCAGGCAGAATTGCAGTTTCATATTAATTATACAGGCACTTTTATAACGGTACAGATCAAAAAAGGAGACAAAGAAATAAGGCTGATCAAGACACAAGTATCAACTTATGAATCAACATTAGAATAATTATGGCAAAATCATTTGTATATAATGCAGGTTCAAGCGAAGATCTTATACCAACAGAGGAGTTGCATCTTAAGTTTGGGATTTTTATAGATGGTACATTAAACAATATGTACCATTTTAAATACTGTAAACTATGCTGACTCAATCTCCCAAAAAACAACTCAACTTTTACTTAAAAATACTCTTCGCAGTAATGGTAATAGGCTCGTTAAACATTGCTTATTTGCTGTATCGGGATATGTCCGGAAGTATTTCATTTTATTATTTCAGTATAACCGAAAAAACAATTTGTATCCTTTTATCCCTAATCGCCATGCCTATATTTTACGTACTCATTGCAGCAGCAACACTCTT
>Ga0247815_10000072_pt1 | contig 75380 bp, 65 predicted proteins | sample UWRJL194509B1_FD_181014 | JGI IMG/M metagenome (GOLD analysis project Ga0247815, IMG submission 181014) | Plant litter microbial communities from Arlington Agricultural Research Station in Wisconsin, United States - UWRJ-L194-509B-1 | ecosystem: Environmental > Terrestrial > Plant litter >... | reverse complement strand
GAAACCACTTCTTCCCTTGTTGGCTGAAAAACGTTTGTAAATGTTTCGTTTTCCTTAAATCTTTTTAACTTATTTTTACTTCCCACGACTTAAATTAATGTTTTGGCAAAATTACGGAAATATATAAGACGCGAAATGTTTTTATCTTGCCGTAGGAAAACTTAACCTTCCGCTTACAAATGGCTCTTGAAAATTCGTTGAAAAACATCTTGGTTGCCCCGCTAAACTGGGGTTTGGGACATGCAACGCGCTGCATTCCGATCATTCGGGCATTGGAACAAAACGGCTTTACGCCCATTTTAGCCTCTGATGGAATCGCTTTGCAGATGTTAAGAAAAGAATTTCCGCACCTGACCGCGCTCGAATTGCCTTCGTATGAAATTACGTATGCCAAAAAAGGTTCGAATTTCAAGTGGAAGATGCTGAAAAACATGCCTACGATGATCGAAGCGGTTTTGAGTGAAAAGCAATTGGTCAAATCCTGGATCAAAGAATACGACCTCGTCGGGATTATTTCAGATAATAGACTGGGCGTGTTCAGCAAGAAAGTGCAATCGGTTTTTATCACGCACCAACTCAATGTGATTACGGGAAATACGACCTGGATTTCGAGTAAACTCCACCAACAGGTGATTAAGAAATTCGACGAATGCTGGGTTCCCGATTTTGAGGAAAAGCCGAATCTTTCGGGAAAACTCGGGCATTTGAAAAATTACGATCCGAATATTAAATACATCGGGCCGCTGAGCCGTTTTGAAAAGAAAACGCTTCCGAAAAAGTATGATCTGATGGTGATTTTATCCGGGCCTGAACCGCAGCGCACCTATCTCGAAGACATTCTTGCAGAAACCTTGCCCGCATTCGACGGAAATGTTGTTTTTATCAAAGGGAAAATTGAGCCTGAACAACAAACAGAACAATCCGGGAATATCACTTTCTACAATTTCATGGCCAGCGAACAATTGGAACAAACGTTCAATGAAAGTGAAAAAGTGCTTTGCCGCTCGGGTTATACGACGATTATGGATTTGGCAAAGCTCGGCAAAAAAGCTTTTTTTATTCCGACTCCGGGACAATACGAACAGGAATACCTTGCAAAGAAATTAAAACGCGACGGTTTTGCGCCGTTTGTCAGACAGGAAGAATTTCACCTCGAAAATTTATTGCAGATTGATCTTTTTAAAGGATTGCCAACGGCCGAAAGCAAAATCCACTGGAAGAATTTATTTTGCCTTTTCGAGCGTAAATGAGAATTCGGAACCAATTCCGAACTGGCTTTCTACATAAATGCGCTCGTCGTGGGCTTCAATAATATGCTTTACGATCGACAATCCGAGGCCTGACCCGCCGGCATCGCGCGAGCCGCTTTTATCCACGCGGTAAAAACGCTCGAACAATCTTGAAATGTGCGGTTTTTCGATTCCTTCGCCGTTGTCGGTAATGCGAACGATGATTTTGTTTTCGGTTAAGCTTTCGATGCTGACTTCAGTGGAACCGTTTTCTTTTCCGTATTTGACAGAATTCATCACCAGATTTGTGATCACCTGCTCAATTTTCTCGCGATCGCCAACGACCATGATCGGTTTGTTGTATTTCATATCAAACAGCAATAAAATGTCTTTTTTGGAGGCTTCCATTTCCAGAAGATCGAAGACATTTTGTACCAATTTGATGATGTCGAATTTTGTAATTTCAAGATTTAAATCGCCGACTTCGAGTTTGGTGATCATATCGAGATCCTGAACAATGTAGATTAATCTTTCGACACCTTTTTCGGCGCGTTCGAGGTATTTTTTGCGGATGCTTTTGTCGTTCATCGCGCCATCAAGCAACGTCGACAAGTAGCCTTGAACTGTAAATAAAGGCGTTTTCAATTCGTGGGAAACATTGCCGAGGAATTCGCGGCGGTATTCTTCGCGCACCTTCAGCATTTCGATCTCGAGTTTTTTATCCGTTGCAAATTTCTTGACTTCGCGCGTGAGCGTCGCCATATCGGTCGTAATGGGCTGGTTGCGGAAAGTGGAAGATTCGAGCAGCGACACATCGTCATAAATCTTCTTGACGCGGCGATAGATGAAATGCTCGACACGGTATTGGAGTACGAAAAAAGAGAACATTCCGATTGAAATGGCAAAGCAAATCGTGAACGGAAGTGAGAATTCTACGAAAAAAAACATTAAAAAAACCACCAGCCCTGTCGAGAACAGCGTTATGTAAAGCGCCGACTTCACGGCAAATTTGTATGTTTTTTTAAAGCTTACCGCCATTTATACTTCAAACTTATAGCCGACGCCTTTAATGGTTTTAAAGAAATCGTCGCCAATTTTCTCACGCAATTTACGAATATGTACGTCGATGGTGCGTCCGCCGACAATAACTTCGTTGCCCCAGACTTTGTCTAGGATTTCCTCGCGTTTAAACACTTTGCCAGGTTTGGATGCCAAAAGGTAAAACAATTCGAATTCTTTTCTTGGCAGAATGATCTCGGTGTCGTCTTTGACAATTTTATACTCTTCGCGGTTGATTTCGATGCCACCAACGTTTAAAGTTTCGGAGTTTTGCGCTTCGGCTTCTTTGAGTCTTCTTAATAAAGCTTTGACTTTGCTAACCAGTAATTTTGGTTTGATGGGTTTGGTGATGTAATCATCGGCTCCGGCGTCGAAACCGGCAACCTGGGAATAATCTTCGCTTCTTGCGGTTAAGAACGTGATGATGACATGGCTGAGTTCTGGCATTTTGCGGATGGCTTCGGTCGCTTCCATACCGTCCATTTCGGGCATCATGACATCCATAATGATAAGATGCGGAAGCTCCTTTTTGGCTTTGGCTACAGCCTCACGGCCATTGGAAGCCGTTGAAATCTGATAACCTTCCTGAGCTAAATTGTACCCTACAATTTCTAAGATGTCCGGTTCGTCATCGACCAATAAAATCCTGATGTCTTTTTTTTTCATAATAACAAAAATTGTCTTTTGCAGGTGTAAATGTAAAGATAAAACAATCTGCATAAAACCGGTTAACCGTAATTTAATATGTTAACCTTTTGGTAATGATTCGGGAACAAAATAGTAATGCGAAGCTAACACGAACTTTACTATCCGGCGGTTACTTTGCCCAAAATTTAACACACACAACAATGAAATTCAGACTCCTATTTATAACATTATTTATTTGCTCGTTTGCTTTTGCGCAAAAAGGTACGGTTTCGGGTGTATTGACAGATAAGGATGCGAACAATGCGACTTTGCCATTTGCCAATGCGATGATCAAAGGAACAAACATTGGAACCACAACAGATGAGAACGGAAAATATTCTTTTAAGGTTGACGCCGGAAGCTACACAATTGTTTTTAGCTTTTTGGGATATGAAAATGTAGAGCAGAATTTCACGATCGCTGCCGGGGAAAATGTAACCATTAATAAAGGTCTGGGTTCAGGAAGCTACAAACTGGAAGATGTCGTGATCCAGGCAACAACAAAAAGCCGCGAAAAAGAAACCGCTTTGTTGCTCGACCAGAAAAATGCGGTCGAGATCAAGCAAAACATCGGAGCGCAGGAACTTTCAAGAAAAGGCGTGAGTGATGTCGCTACCGCACTTACAAAGACAACAGGAGTAACAAAACAGGAAGGTAGCGGTGGCATTTTCGTTCGCGGGCTTGGCGACCGTTACAACGCCACGACGATGAACGGGCTTCCGATTCCGTCTAACGATCCGGAAAGAAAGAACATGAACCTTGAGAACTTTTCTACAGATATCGTAGAATACATTTCGATTGACAAGGTTTACAGCAGCAGGTTGTTTGGTGATTTCGGCGGAGCAAACGTGGACATCGTTTCAAAAAACTATCAGGGAAAAGGTTTCTTTAAAGTAGAAATCGGAACCAATACCAATACAAACGCCATTGGTGATAAAAATTTCCAATTGCAAAAAGGTCAGGATGAATTTGGCTTTGCTAAATATGCGCTTCCAAATAATCCGCTGAAAACTTATAATTTTGAATCGCTTCAGAAAGAAAAGCGCACGCCGTTTGCCGGAAATTTAGGATTTTCTGCCGGTGATTCGTATGACATTGGGGAAACCGGGAAATTGAGCCTTTTTGGAACAATATCTTTTACCAACGAATATGCATCAAAAAACAACGCTTCGGCTGCTTCGGGAATCAGCCCGGATGCTGTGGGTTCAGGAAATGAAAATCTTTTGTTCGGAAAAAAATTCGACAAATATTTATCTTACACTTACGGAACGAGCACGACTGCGATGGGAAACATTGGCTACAAATTCAACAACAAGCACAAATTAAGTTTCAACACCTTATATATTAACAGCTCTGCGCAAAGTTCTGAAGAATATTACGGGCGTGAAGCCGATGGTGCCGAAGACGGAAACGGGCTTGTCATGAGAAACCAGATCATTAAAAATACTTTGGGTGTCAACCAGCTTTTGGGCGAACACAAATTTACAGACCGACTGACTTTCAACTGGGCCGGTTCTTACAATGTTATCGATGGCGACATGCCTGACAGAAATACGACAAGGTTGTTTTTAATTGAAGACAAATATTACATCAACTCTCAATCGGCTGCAAACAACAATCGGTATTACCAAACATTGAATGAAAAAGAAACTGCGGCCAATGCCTCTGTTGATTTTAAAATTGGGAAAACCGGCGAAGGCGAATACAAAGGAAAAGTAACCCTTGGCTACAACGGAAAATTCAAGAAGCGTGATTTTTATGCGACGCAGTTCAACGTTGACGGAAAAAATGCTGAAGCAGACCCAAACAATCTTGATGCGTATTACAACCAGCAGAATTTTAATGCGGGCCTTTTTACAATTGGGACTTTCAGGGGAGATGCTGACGCGATAGGCGCACTTGGCCCACAGTTTTATACAGGTGACCAGACCGTGAATAGCGGTTTTGCAAATATTGATTACAAATTTGGTTCGAAATTTACCGCTTCGGTTGGTTTTCGTGCCGACATCATCAAGCAGGATGTGACCTGGAATACATCATTAGACCCTAAAACCAAAGGAGACAATCTTGAGAAAAACGCTTTTCTTCCAAACCTGATCCTGAAATACGAATTGAATGACAAGCAAAACCTTCGATTCGCTTTCAGCAAAACCTATACTTTGCCACAGTTTAAAGAAAGGGCTTTGTTTATTTATGAGGAAATCAATGGTGCAAAAGTGGGAAATCCTAACTTGTACGCTTCAGACAATTATAACGTCGATTTGAAGTGGGAAATGTTCCCGAAAAGCGAAGAACTGATTTCGGTGACGGCATTCGGAAAATACATTCAAAACCCGATCAATGAAGTAACGATCAACTCGGCTACAAATGATATTTCTTATGTAAATTCAGGAGATACGGGATATGCCATTGGTGCCGAATTGGAATACCGCAAACCAATCTTCAATACAGGAGAAGACAATGCGCGCAAATTATCTGCCGGATTAAACGCTTCTTATATGTATACCGACCAGGAACTGGATTCTGAAAAAGTAAAAAGGGAAACCGATTACGAAGTCGACTTTACAAATACGAAAGGCAAATTCACGGGTGCTTCCCCTTTATTGCTTAACGCAGATTTGACATTCGTAAAAGAATGGAACCACAAAGACAGCAACATCACCGCGACTGTGGCTTACAATTATTTCTCAGACCGTGTTTATGCTTTAGGGACCGGAAAACGTGGTGACCTGGTAGACAAATCAGTCGGAACCCTCGATTTTATCCTGAAATCAAAACTCAATAAAAACCTTGGGCTTGGCCTTTCTGCAAAAAATATTTTGGATCCAAAAATCAGGACGGTTCAGGAAAATGCAGGTGGCGACGTGAATGTGATGTCTTACACCAAAGGACTAAACCTGAGCCTTGGATTGAATTACCAGTTTTAAAACTGCATATTGAATTAGTTGTCAAAAGGAGCCGTCATGGCTCCTTTTTTCATAACACACCACTAACATTCCCTTAATGATAACGCTACCATTCCTTAATCATACTATCACGTTGGCTTAACTTGCTTTTCAAAAACCGAAACGATATTTGCAATGAAATTTAAATCAAATAACTAAAATGAAAACAACACAAACAACTATCACAAAATTATTCGCGATCCTGGCCATCAGTGCAGGATTCTTAACAAGCTGCTCAAGCGACGACAACAACAATGTTGTGGATGAAGTGATTATCGACCAACCATCTACTTTTCAGTTAAACCCTGACAATTTTCAAGGAAGCATCAACGACGGTGTGGTGACGCTTGACGCAACAAAAATATACAAGCTAACCGGTAAGTTACAGGTAAATAGCGGTGCTACTCTTACGATCCCTGCAGGTACAAAAATTCAGGGTACTGGTGGAACTTCTGCTTATATTGCCATCGCTCAAGGCGGAAAGATCAACGTAAACGGTACTGCAACAGCGCCGGTAATCATGACCAGCGGCAACGCAACTCCGCTCGCAGGAAACTGGGGTGGTTTGGTAATCTGCGGTAAAGCACCGATCAACCGCGTTTCTGGCGGAACCTCTACAGCACAGTCTGAAGTGGCCGATTTAACTTACGGTGGAACCATCAGCGATGACAATTCAGGATCGATCACTTATTTAGTGGTAGAATATGCTGGTGCCGCTTTTAGCCAAACTAAAGAATTCAACGGAATTTCTTTCTTCGGTGTAGGTTCTGGAACAGTGGTACAAAACGTACAATCAATCAACGGTGCTGATGACGGATTTGAATTCTTCGGAGGTACGGTAAATACTTCAAACCTGATTTCTGTTGGAAACGAAGACGACCAATTCGACTGGACTGAAGGTTGGAATGGCACCAACACAAACTGGTATGGTAAAATCGCAAACGGCAAAGGAAACAGAGGAATCGAAGCAGACAATTACGAACTTGGTTTCGGATTCCTTCCAATTTCAAACCCAACGATCAGTAACATTACTTTGGTTGGCCCTGGAAGCTTAGCTTCTGCAGCAGATTACGTAGAAAATCAAGCTTTCAAATTCAGAAGAGGTACAAAATCTATCGTAACAAATGCGGTAATCAGCGGATGGAAAACAGGTATCGACATAGAAAATGATGAAACACTTTCTTTCGTAGGGAACTTACTTAAAGTATCTGGTGTTTCTTTTGCAGATGTGACCAACAAATCTACTGGTAAGAAAACCGACGGTTCAAGCGCAGATGCATCAGCAGTTTTTACTGAAAATGCTTTAGCTACAGGAGCTGGAAACGGAATCTTGGCGCCTTCATGGGCTGCTGGCTGGACAGTATCTTTCTAATTAGAAAAACATATATCTTAAAAGCACCTCCCAACGGGGTGCTTTTTTCATTTAACCTTTTTAAGCTTTGCGATAGGAAATCGTATAAAACAAAGGCAAAACATAGTAAAACACAATTTCCTAAGAACCACTAACTTTGGCTTAATAATTGAAATACATTTTATATATTTACAGCCAAAACCCCCAAGACATGAAAAAAAAATACTTTTACTTTATCATACTGCTGCTTTCACTGTCTTACATGACAGGATCTGCGCAGGCAAAAAGTCAGGACCAGCCTATTGAAGGTCTTAACTTTTATCCAAATCCGGTGTCAAACGGAAAGATCTACATCAGCTCAAAATCAGCGATGGACAAGGACATTACAATTTTTGATGTCCTCGGAAAAAAAGTACTCCAGGCAACAGTCACTGCCAAAGAGTTGTCGATTGCAACCCTTTCACCCGGAGTTTACATTATTAAAATACGCGAAGGCGAAGCCACTGCCACAAGAAAACTGATTGTCAAATAGTTAATAAAAATAGACTATTAGTTAATTAATATTTTTTTTACATTGTATTTTTTTAACCTAAAGAAATACTTTCTATATTTGTCACCGAAATAAATTAAAAATCTCAAAAATGAAAAAACTTTACACTTTAGCCATTTTGGCATTTACAACTGTTGCAATGAATGCACAGAACCTTGTAAACAACGGGGATCTTGAAGCATGGTCTAACGCAACTACACCAGAATACTTTGCTGCCGTAACTTCAGGAACTTTCAGCGCAAACAATTTTCTTGCTCAGGAATCCACTGTAAAACATGGCGGAAGTTTTTCTGCAAGCCAAACTTCAGTTGACAGCCCTACACAAGTTTTTGGAAACCAAGAAATTGATGTTATTCCAGGTCACTCTTACACCATCAGCTACTGGGTATTAGACAATGATGCTACATCAAGATCAAGAATTTGGTCTGCATGGGTTTCAGGAACTGGTGCTTCATCTGTTGATTTGACTGACAACGCTGACGTTTTGCACCCAGCTGCATATTCTGCTGACAGCGCAAACTGGGTTCAAGTGACCAATACTTTAACTGCTCCTGCTACTGCAACAAGATTCAAATTCCAAATCAGAACTTACAGAGCATCTACAGGTGTTTTCGGAGGAAAAATCTACTATGACGATTTGTCTTTCACAGACAACACACTTGGTTTGAAATCAAACACAATCTCTGGATTGAAAGTTTATCCAAACCCGGTTAAAAACGGTAACTTGTTTATTACTTCAGACAACAACGATACAAAATCAGTTGCAGTTTATGACGTATTGGGAAAACAAGTAATGAACACTACAGTTTCTAACAACCCTATCAATGTAGCGCACTTGAACGCTGGTGTTTACATCGTAAAAATCACTGAAGCTGGTAAAACGGCTACAAGAAAATTGGTTATCGAATAATTAGTTTTTTAATATATCTGAAAGCCTCAACAATGTTGGGGCTTTTTTATTTTAGTACTTTTGCAAGAAAAATTTTGATCACTGCTGAAAACATCTTTTCGATCCACTCCCAAAAGCAATTTGACAAAATGGCTTTAAAGGTTTTTCGTTTCCAATACGAAAACAATACCGTGTACCGGGATTTCTGCAATTTTTTGAATACAGATGTCCAAAAAGTAAAATCACTACAGCAAATCCCTTTTCTCCCGATACAGTTCTTTAAAAGCCATGATGTGGTTTCCAATCACAATCCAATCCAAACCACCTTCACCAGCAGCGGAACCACCGGAATGATCACCAGCAAACACCTCATCACAGACGTGTCTTTGTATGAACAAAGCTACCGGCAGGCTTTCTCCCAATTCTACGGAAACATCGAAGATTATGTCGTGCTCGCCTTGCTTCCATCGTATCTCGAACGCGAAGGCTCTTCCCTCATTTATATGGTTGAAGATTTGATCAAACTGACCCATAACAAGCACAGTGGATTTTACCTGCACAACCACGAAGCACTCATCGATAAGTTGATCCTGCTCGACCATTCTGGGCAAAACGTCATCCTGATCGGCGTAACCTATGCGCTGTTGGACTTGATCGAAAAAAGAAAATTCGACCTTAAAAACACCATCATCATGGAAACCGGTGGCATGAAAGGCAAGCGCAAAGAAATGATCCGTGAAGAATTGCACAACGAACTCTGCAAAGGTTTTGGCGTTGCCGCAATCCATTCAGAATATGGAATGACAGAATTGCTTTCACAAGCTTATTCCCTTGGAAACGGCATTTTTGAATGCCCAAACTGGATGCAAATCTTAATCCGCGACACCGAAGACGCCTTGACATACATCGAATCAGGAAAAACCGGCGGCATCAACGTCATCGACCTCGCAAATATCAATTCATGTTCATTTATAGCCACGCAGGATCTCGGAAAAAAATACCCGAACAACACTTTTGAAGTGCTCGGGCGTTTTGACAACAGCGACATTCGCGGCTGTAATTTAATGGTCATGTAATGAAAAAAATAATAGTTTTATTCTCTTTTCTTTTGTCGTTTTCGGCTTACAGCCAATTGGAAGTCAAAATAGATTCAATCGTTTCGAATGATTCGAACAGCCTGAAACGCAAATTCTCGATGGCCTACCACATTACGAATAAGACGGACAAACCCGTTTCATTTTTCCTCCGTCCGGAAAGCCTGATTGCAAATGCCGCAAGTTCATTGACCTTGTTTGTCGTATACAAAATCTATCAAAACCATGTTTTTCAGGATATGGACGGGCCTTTTTTCGAGCACCACATTCCGGAAGCCGAATGGCTTGAAGATTTTCCAAACCACGATTCTCCTGAAGCGACAAAAATCATCCAAAAGATCAACGAAAAATACAAAGCCGAATATTTGTCGGTCGTGGAAGCTTATAAAAAAAATGACGGCACCGCAACCGATAACAGTTGGAGCATGAGAAACCACCGGTTGCTCCAATCGAAAGTGACTTTGCAGCCTGCCGAAACCAAAGCATTCACGATCAAAACTTCATGGGATAAAATCCGGACGACCAGCAACGGCGATCTGGAATATTTCCTCAACGAAAAAGACCTTTTCGAAATCGAATTTGTTTTAGACCTTAAAAAATCGCTTTTTAAAGACGATCTTTCCCAAACTGAATTTTCCGAAATCATGAAAGACTCAAACTTCATCCAGGGTGTTTTCACCTCAAATAAAATGAAGATCAATTTTGGCGAATAAAAAAATCCGGCACTTTCGAAACCGGATTTTCATAAGATCTATATTTAAATTTTAAATGATTGGCAACTGCATTTTCTCCACCGCCGATTCGTCAGCAATCTTCAATACAAAATAATTTTTCTTGCCGCGCTGCAACAAAATAAACTGGTTGTTGATCAAATCATCTACCGAAAACTTAAATCCTTCAGTAACTTTTTCTTTGTTTACTGCAATGGAGTTTTCTGTCAGTGCACGTCTTGCCTCACCATTCGATTTTAAAAACCCGGATTTTTCATTCAGTACCGAAACGATATCCACGCCCTCAATGATATCTTGGCGCAAAATTTCCGCTTGCGGGACACCGTCAAAGACTTCCAGAAAGGTCTTGGCGTCGAGTGTTTTCAATTCATCTGAAGTCGAATTTCCGAATAAAATATTAGATGCCTGGATGGCTTTTTGCAAATCTTCAGCCGAATGCACGAAAGTCGTCACTTCTTCAGCCAGTTTGCGCTGCAACACACGCAAATGCGGCGCTTGTTGGTGCTCTTCAATTAAAGCATCAATCGCCTGCTTGTCTAAAAACGTAAAGATTTTAATGTATTTCTCCGCATCAGCATCTGTCGTATTGAGCCAGAACTGGTAAAATTTATATACCGAAGTCTTATCGGCGTCAAGCCAGATGTTTCCGCCTTCAGATTTCCCGAATTTAGAACCGTCGGCTTTCGTGATCAAAGGCGTCGTCAATGCAAATGCTTTCGCAGATTCGGCTCCGTCAGCATTCATCCGGCGCACCAATTCGGTTCCCGTGGTGATATTTCCCCATTGGTCGGAACCGCCCATTTGCAACACGCAATTGTAGTTTTTATGCAGATGGTAGAAATCATAACCCTGGATCAATTGGTACGTAAATTCTGTAAAAGACATGCCATCCCCAGCTTCACCGGTCAAACGTTTCTTAACGGAATCTTTCGCCATCATGTAATTTACGGTGATGCGTTTTCCAACTTCACGTGCAAAATCAATGAAGCTGAACGTTTTCATCCAATCGTAATTATTCACCATGACCGGTGCATTCGAAGCGGTCGATTGAAAATCTAAAAAACGTGATAATACGCTTTTGATTCCGGCCACATTCTTAGCCAAAGTTTCTTCATTCAGCAAATTGCGCTCGTCTGATTTTCCCGATGGATCGCCGATCATTCCGGTCGCTCCGCCCACCAATGCAATCGGCTGGTGCCCGAAATTCTTCAGATGCACCAACAAAATGATCTGAACCATGCTTCCGATGTGCAGCGAATCCGCTGTCGGGTCAAATCCGATATAAGCCGTCGTTGCTTCCTTAAGCAATTGTTCTTCGGTTCCGGGCATGCTGTCGTGGTACAAACCGCGCCACTTTAATTCTTCGACTAAATTCTTCATTTTTGAAATTCTTTGCGCAAAGATAGCTACTGAGTGGCTGAGTTGCAAGTGGCTGGGTGGCGTTTTCGCAAACAATGGCATTTAAGGCATAGGATATCACCCAGGGACTTGCAACTCAGCCACTCAGTAACTATATTTACAACATGATTTTAGTCACAGGAGCTACAGGTTTGATCGGATCGCATCTGGCGTTGCATTTGCTCGAAAGCGGCAGGAAAATCCGCGCCATTTACAGGGATAAAAACGGGATCGAAAGGACAAGATCACTTTTTAAGCTGTATGAAAAAGAGCCGTTATTTGATTGGATCGAATGGCTTGAAGCCGATATTACTGATGTTCCGTCATTGGAACGGGTTTTCGCAGGCGTTGATTGCGTGTATCATTGTGCAGCATTCATATCATTTGATCCGAAAGATGAGGAACAACTCCGCAAAACCAATATTGAAGGAACGGCGAATATCGTAAACTTTTGCCTTGCCAATTCGGTAAAAAAATTGTGTTACGTCAGTTCGATTGCTACACTCGGCGACCTTAAAGAACATGAAAACATTATTGTTGAGGAAACCGAATGGAATCCCGAAAAACCACACAGTGATTATGCCATCTCCAAATATGGCGCTGAAATGGAGATCTGGCGCGGCTTACAGGAAGGCCTCGAAGTTGTTGTAGTAAATCCTGGTGTCGTCTTAGGGCCAAGTCCGGACACTGCCGGATGGAAACACGGAAGCTGCGAAATATTCGACAAGGTTGCGAACGGATTGCCATTTTATACCAAAGGCTCGACCGGTTTTGTCGGCGTAAACGATGTTGTAAAAATTATGAAGTTTTTGATGGAAAGTGCTGTTTCGGGAGAACGTTTTATCGTCATTTCTGAAAATATGACGTTTGAAAGAACACTTAAAAAAATAGCATTTTCTTTAAAAGTAAAACCACCGAGAATTTATGCAAAGCGCTGGATGACTGGAATCAGCTGGCGTTTCGATTGGGTTTTATCGGTTGTTTTTCAAAGTAAAAGAACACTCAGCAAGTCGATGGCACATGCCTTACACAGCACACATTTGATTTCATCCCAAAAAATCAAAACACTAATGGGCTTTTCTTTTGCGTCTATTGACAACGTCATTGAAGAAGTCGCGGCATTTTACAAAAAATAAATTATTGTACTTGCGGCGCATCAGATGCGGGCGCGGCTGGAGTTGTTTTATTTGAAGACGTAACTTTCTTAACCAGAGAATCGGCGGTATTTTTTTCTTGCTCTACACGCGCGTTTACTTTATCGTAAATCTTTTTATATTCCTGGATATCCGAAGCGTAATATTCGTTATTTTGCGCGAATTGCAAACTATCGATGTTGTATTTCCTGTAGATATAATCTCTTGTTATGCCGTGTTCTGCAGGCGATGCATTGCGCGCCCGCATAGCGTCCAAAATCGTGATGTCATAAATGATATTGGCCATTTCGGCTTTATCTATAAGCCTTTCAGGTTTTTTAACCATGGCATCATTGCAGCCGATAAGCAATAGCAGCAAGCTAAAAAAAGGCAATAATTTTTTCATATAGAATCTTTTATCGGTCAAACAAAAGGCGTTTTCCTGCGCGGATTTCCTTCACTTTCGAATTGGAATATACCAACTGCCCGTTTACAAAAGTATGCATAATGCGCGATTTGAAGTTGTAATTTTCAAAAGGCGACCAACCGCATTTGTATAAAATATTTTCTTTTTTGACGTTCCATGGCGAACCCGGATTTACGATGACCAAATCGGCAAAATAGCCTTCTTTGATAAATCCGCGTTTCTTGATTTTAAAGATTTTTGCCGGATTGTGCGCCATTTTCTCCACAATTTTTTCAATCGAGATTTTCTTCTGGTGAAAGGCTTCGAACATCGCGACCACAGCGTGCTGCACCAATGGCCCGCCGGAAGGCGCTTTTAAATATGGTAGTTTTTTTTCTTCGAGCGTATGCGGCGCATGGTCGGTTGCAATGACATCAATTCGGTCATCGAGCAACGCTTCCCAAAGCGCTTTCCTATCGTCTGCAGTTTTCACGGCTGGATTCCATTTGATCAGGTTGCCTTTGGTCGCATAATCTTCATTGGTAAACCACAAATGGTGAATGCAGACTTCGGCGGTAATTTTCTTTTCTTCAAGCGGAATTTTGTTCGAAAACAATTCCATTTCCTTCGCTGTCGACAGGTGAAAAACATGCAATCTTGCTCCGGTTTTCTTAGCCAGTGCAATCGCTTTTGAAGATGAAATATAACAAGCCTCAGCACTTCTGATCAAATGATGCACCGTTACAGGAACATCGTCGCCATATTCCTCAATATATTTCGCCAAGTTGTCTTTGATCGTTTGCTCATCTTCGCAATGTACGGCAATCAACATCGGCGTACTTGAAAATATTTTCTCAAGAACCGCTTCGTTGTCCACCAGCATATTTCCGGTTGACGAACCTAAAAAGATCTTGATCCCGGCAACCTTCTTCGGATTGGTCTTTAAAACTTCCTCAAGGTTGTCGTTTGTCGCGCCCATCATAAACGAATAATTCGCATAGGAACTGGCTTCGGCTATTTTGTATTTTTCTTCTAAGATTTCCTGGGTAACCGCGTTCGGAATGGTGTTTGGCTGTTCGATAAATGACGTAATTCCGCCTGCTACCGCTGCCCTGGATTCTGATGCAATGTCGCCTTTGTGCGTGAGTCCGGGCTCGCGAAAATGCACCTGGTCATCGATAGCGCCCGGAATCAGGTAATTCCCCTCGGCATCGATGATTTTTGTGGATGATGATTTTACGCTGATATTCTCGCCAATTTCTACAATCAACTCGTCTTCGATCAGCACGTCGCCTTCGAAAATTGTTCCTTCATTTACAATCTTGGCATTCTTGATTAAAACCCTGTTCATCTATCTTTTTCTTGCTACAACCTGTTAAATATTTTTCTGATTTTTAAGGAAATCACTCCGAAAACGGCTTCTTTAATGATGGCATTGCTCATTTTCGACTGCCCTTTCGTGCGGTCGGTAAATATGATCGGCACTTCTTGGATCTTAAAATTTTTAGCATATGCCCGGTATTTCATCTCAATCTGAAACGCATAACCGATGAATTTGATCTTGTCGAGCCTGATTGTTTCAAGCACCTTGCGCTTGTAGCAAATGAAACCCGCAGTCGCATCATGAATCTGCATTCCGGTAATCATTTTGACATATACCGACGCAAAATACGACATTAAAACGCGGTTCAGTGGCCAGTTTACGACATTGACACCCGTGACATAACGCGAACCTACCGCTACATCGGCGTTGCCGAAATGGCAGGCATCATATAATTTTTCGAGATCTTGCGGATTGTGGGAAAAATCAGCATCCATTTCGAACACAAATTGATAATCCCGTGCCAACGCCCATTTAAAACCGTGTACGTAAGCCGTTCCAAGTCCTGATTTTTTAGTGCGTTTTTCGAGAAAAAGCCTGCTTGGGAATTCTGCCTGAAGCGCAATGATTTTATCGGCAGTATGGTCGGGCGAATTGTCGTCAACTACCAGCAGATCAAACGATTTGTGCAACGAAAATACTGCTCTCACAATGCTTTCGATGTTTTCAATTTCGTTATACGTAGGGATTATAACAATGCCGTCGCTCATACCAATCGTCCGATTTAGCGCAAAAATAAACTTTTTACGCCAGTTGTATCCTAATAAAATTATAATAAAAAAAATTGCTTCCCTTATTTGGGCTTATTCTTCAAAACGTTGTGAAATCAGGACTTAAAAACAAACGAAACCGTATCTTAAATGCCATAAAAAATACTATTTTTGCAGCTTATGATGGATCAGATGTTAGAGCCGCGAATGATGGAAGCCCGGGATTGGGCCACGGTGATATTTGTAGTCGCGCTGATCCTGATCGCCATTGCAAGGACCGCTTTCGAAAGCCGGTTCAGTGACTTTTCAAAACTCATCGCTTCCGATAAATACATCAAAGTGTACCGCGACAGCTCTAATTTAATGAGCGGATTTACAATCGTTTTATTTCTGGTGCAATTGGTGTCGCTGGCTTTTTTCATCCAATTGGCATTGAATGCTTTTGGCTATGTTTCAAAAACCGACTGGATTGTGTTCGTTCAGATATTTACTTTTCTGAGCGTTTTTGTACTGTCGAAGTTCCTGATTGAAAAGATCATCGCAACAGCTTTCAACATCGAAGAATTCACCGAACAGTTCAATTTACAGAAAGTCAGCTACCGAACCTACATCGGTATAGTGATTTTACCCATTGACCTTATCCTGTTTTATAACAATAATACACCAAAAATCATAATATTTGCCACAATTATTATTGTTTTGATAATAAATTTAGTGACTTACTTATTTTCATTGAAAAATTATCAAAATATAATATTTGGCAAGTTGTTTTATTTTATTTTATATCTTTGCGCACTTGAAATAGCGCCCTATTATTTCATGTATTATTGGTTTAGTAAAAGTTAGCATATCAGAAAATGTCAAATATGAAAGTGAAAACGATTTTGGTGTCTCAGCCTGAGCCTAAAGTAGAAAATTCTCCCTACTTTGAGCTGCAGCAAAAGCATAAGGTAAAAATTGATTTCAGGCCATTCATACATGTTGAAGGCGTAAATGCCAAAGACGTCAGATCCCAAAAAATCGACCTTAACAATTACACAGCGATCATCTTAACGAGCAAGAATTCGGTAGACCACTTTTTCCGTGTTGCCGATGAAATGCGTTATAAAGTCCCGGAAGGATTGAAATATTTCTGCCAGTCGGAAGCGATTGCTTTTTACCTGCAAAAATATGTGGTGTACAGAAAACGCAAGATTTATGTAGGCCAGAAGGATTTCGCAGATATGTCGCCACTGATCAAAAAATACAAAGACGAGAAGTTTTTATTGCCGGCTTCGGATCAATTGAATGCCGATGCGCCACAAACGCTGAACAATTTAAAAGTCGATTGGACACAAGCCACCTTCTACAAAACCGTCATGAGCGATTTGTCTGATTTGGCAGATGTTTATTATGATGTTTTGGCTTTCTTCAGTCCAACCGGAATCAAATCATTATTTAAAAACTTCCCGGATTTCGAGCAAAACAACACCAGAATTGCCGTTTTCGGAAGCACGACACAAAAAGAAGCTTTAGAGCACGGATTGAGAATTGACATTTTAGCGCCAACGCCAGAAACGCCTTCGATGACTATGGCTTTAGAGCGTTACATTGCTGAAGCGAATAAAGGAAAATAAAACTTTACACTTATATATGAAAAGTCCCGACATCTCACATCGGGGCTTTTTTGTTTTTGAGCCATTAAGCTCACTAAGCGTTTTGACTATTCATTTTTAAAACATTAAGGCATTAATTTTTCCATAAAAAAAGCTGCCCTAACGGAGCAGCTTTTCATCATCCAAAAGTTTTATTACAACTGTGGCCCGGCTTTTACCAGGTTTTCCCCTTCTGAATTGTCTGTATACTGTGCAAAGTTTTTAATGAATAAACCTGCAAGGTCTTTTGCTTTGGTTTCCCATTCTGACGCATCTGCATACGTTTTTCTCGGATCTAAAATCCCGGGATCAACGCCTTCTAAAGCAGTCGGAATCTGAAAATTGAATATCGGCAAATTCTGCATTTCTGAATGTTCGATCGAACCGTCTAAAATCCTGTCGATGATCGCACGCGTATCTTTAATGGAAATTCTTTTACCGGTTCCGTTCCAGCCGGTGTTCACCATATAGGCTTCGGCTTTGTGCTCGTTCATTTTTTTAACGAGTTCGGTTCCGTATTGCGTCGGATGCAAAGATAAAAAAGCTTTTCCGAAACAAGCCGAAAACGTCGGTTCAGGTTTGGTTACACCGCGTTCCGTCCCTGCTAATTTTGCCGTAAATCCCGATAAAAAGAAATATTTCGTTTGTTCCGGAGTCAGTTTTGCCACGGGCGGCATCACACCAAAAGCATCTGCCGTAAGGAAAATCACTTTATTGGCATGACCGGCTTTTGAAACCGGCTTCACAATATTGTCAATATGGTAAATCGGATACGAAACACGTGTATTTTGGGTCACTGATCCGTCTTTAAAATCTATTTTTCCGTTTGCATCCACGGTAACATTTTCCAATAACGCATCTTTACGGATCGCGTGGTAAATGTCGGGTTCGTTTTCTTTGCTCAAATCAATGGTTTTCGCATAACAGCCGCCTTCAAAATTAAATACGCCGTCATTGTCCCAACCGTGCTCATCATCGCCGATCAATTGTCTCTTCGGATCGGTAGACAAAGTCGTTTTTCCGGTTCCCGACAATCCAAAAAACACCGCAACGTCGCCGTTCTCGCCTTTGTTCGCCGAACAGTGCATCGAGGCAATTCCCTGCAAAGGCAAGTAGTAATTCATCATCGAAAACAACCCTTTTTTCATTTCGCCGCCATACCAGGTACCACCGATCAATTGGATTTTCTCGGTTAAATTAAAAGCGATGTATACTTCAGAATTAAGTCCGTGAGCCGCAAAATCTGCAAAACCTTTTTTAGACGCGTTCATCACCACGAAATCCGGTTCGCCATAATGTTCAAGCTCTTCTTCCGTCGGGCGGATGAACATATTTTTTACAAAATGCGCCTGCCAGGCGACTTCAACGATAAAGCGCACTTTCAGCCTTGTATTTACATTCGCACCGCAAAACGTGTCGACCACAAATAATTTCTTTTGCGACGACAATTGCTTCACCGTATTTTCTTTCAGCGCATTCCACGTTTCCTGCGAAATCGGCTTGTTGTCGTTTGGTGCTTTTTCAGACGGCCACCAAATCGTATTTTCAGTGATCGCGTCTTTTACAATGTATTTGTCTTTTGGAGAACGCCCGGTAAAATCCCCGGTCATGACATTGATTGCTCCGAGTTCGGTCAGTTGTCCTTTTTCGAAACCTTCAAGGTTTGGATTTAATTCTTCTTCAAATAAAAATTCATACGAAGGATTGTAGATGATTTCAGCTGCGTTTTTAATTCCATACTTTTCTAACGAAATCGATTTCGTAATTTGAGCGTAGTTATCCATAGAATTTAGTTTGTGTTGCATAATATTTAAAGTGCAAAAGTAAAAATTATATTTTACACAGATTAATTTTGTTGAAATATTATGATTTTTTCCTGATTAAATTAAGAAAAAGCCAAAACCACGCACTAATTAATAGCAATCCTCCAATTGGAGTAACAATTCCGAAAGCTTTCATATCCATTCCTGAAATACTTTTAGTCGCTAAAATGTAGATCGATCCTGAGAATAATACAATTCCAACGACCGTTAAAATAAAAATTCCCTTCTTGGCTTTGTCCGATAAAAAAGTCGTTAATCCAATGAATAATAAAAACAGCGCATGGTACATTTGATACTTCACTCCGGTTTCAAAAGTGCCGAGTTCTTCAATCGTCAATACTTTTTTGAGCGCATGTGCGCCAAACGCGCCTAAGATGATGGCGATCATTCCTAATATTGCAGCTGTAGCAGTGATTTTCCTGTTCATTTTGTTGGGATTTTTAGTGGCGTAAAGTTAGCACTTTTGTCATTTCGACGAAGGAGAAATCTCAATCATCGTAGAGATTTCTCCTGCGTCGAAATGGCAAAACAAGGATAAGACATCGTTTTCGCATTGTTTTTTCCGAAACCAAATTCATACCTTTGCGTACTTTTTATAAAATACGATGAGAAATATCCTGATTATCGGCGCCGGACGTTCGGCATCTTCCCTGATCCAGTACCTTTTGAATAAATCTGAAGCAGAAAACCTGCACCTGACCATCGGCGATCTGTCGCTCGAACTCGCGCAGCGCAAAACTAGCGGCCATAAAAATGCCACGCCGATAGCCCTCGATATTTTCGACCAGATCCAGCGCACCAATGAAATCCAAAAAGCCGATATTGTCATTTCGATGCTTCCGGCGCATCTGCACATTGAGGTCGCCAAAGATTGCATCGTTTATAAAAAACACATGGTCACGGCTTCTTATGTCAGCGATGCGATGCAAAGCCTTGATGCTGCTGCAAAAGAAAACGGACTCATATTCATGAACGAAATCGGGCTAGACCCCGGAATCGACCACATGAGCGCGATGAAAGTCATTGACGAAATTCGCGAAAAAGGCGGAAAAATGCTGTTGTTCGAATCGTTTTGTGGCGGACTCGTGGCACCCGAATCAGACAACAATTTATGGAATTACAAATTTACCTGGGCACCACGGAATGTGGTTTTGGCCGGACAAGGCGGCGCTGCAAAGTTCATTCAGGAAGGCACTTATAAATACATTCCGTACCACAAATTATTCAGGAGAACCGAGTTTTTAGAAGTCGAAGGCTACGGAAAATTTGAAGGGTATGCCAACCGCGACTCGTTAAAATACCGCAGCGTTTATGGTTTGGATGAGGTGCTGACTTTATACCGCGGAACCATTCGGCGCGTGGGTTATTCCAAAGCATGGAACATGTTTGTGCAACTCGGAATGACCGATGATACGTATGTGATCGATGATTCAGAACACATCACATACAGGGAATTTACAAACCTATTCTTACCATATCACCCTACGGATTCTGTCGAAATTAAACTGCGCATGCAGCTTGGCATCGACCAGGACGACATCATGTGGGACAAATTATTGGAGCTTGACATTTTCAATCCGAGGAAAATTGTTGGCTTGAAACACGCAACACCTGCCCAAATCCTTGAAAAAATCCTGACCGACAGCTGGACCTTGCAGCCTGACGACAAAGACATGATCGTGATGTACCACAAATTCGGTTATGAAATCGACGGCAAACAAAAACAGATCGACTCTAAAATGGTTTGCATAGGCGACGACCAGACGTATACCGCAATGGCAAAAACCGTTGGGCTACCAGTTGCGATGGCAACTTTGCAGATCCTGAACGGAAATATTAAAACACCGGGCGTTCAATTGCCCATCAACAAAGAAGTGTATCTTCCGATCCTGAAAGAACTTGAAGAATACGGAGTCGTTTTTCATGAAAAGGAAACAGCTTATTTCGGGTACAATCCGGATAAATTATAAACAACTTATATTTACGATGAAAATAATAATTTCTGCCATATTTGCACTATTTTCCTTGGCGATAACCGCTCAGGAACAAGCGTTGGACGCTGCAACAAAAATGGATACGCTGTTTAAGCCAAATTACCCCGAAGGCGTTTACCTGACCAAAGAAGCATTTTTAAACAAAAAGCCTGTAATAAGAACCGTTTGGCCTGTTGATGTTGGGCGATCGGAGATTGTTGTTCAGGAAAACATTGCGCATACTTGTTTCTTTTATGGAAGCAACCGTGAAAAAATCACTGACGTTTTTGCTGTTTCCTACAAAGGAAACTTATATTTCCAGCTTAAAGGGATTTTTAAGAACTGCAATAAAAACGATAGGAATGAAAGTTCAAACATTCACAATTCATTCGTAAGGGTCATTCTTGGAGGGGAAAATTACTTTTATACCGAGGCCGAACTGGCCAATGCATGGGCCAAGGGATTTGCTTATGGAGCCATTGGCGGAGGAGTAGGTAGTGTTTTGGCACAAAGCTATATACACGGAAAAGGAATTGTTTGGGATTTCAAAAACCAGGAATTTAACATCTTTAAAAACTGTAATGATTACAACGAATTTATCTCTGTAGTTTACCCTGAAGGTGTGCTGGACTGCAAAAGCAAAAAAATCAATCCTTATGCCATCAGGAAGGTTATTGATATTATAAAATAGTCATTTACAAATTTGCCAAATCGGACATTATGGCCATTTGCTTTCTATTAAAAATCATTTTCCTACATTTGGTTTAAATTTACAACCAGATGAAAATAAATTCCCTACAAATAGAAATCGATGGCATCGACAAGGAAATCCTGCGCGATTTGATGGAGGATGCCAGAAAACCAATCCTGCAAATCGCAAATAAAATAGGGATTTCTGGTGCGGCGATTCACCAAAGGTTGCGAAAACTGGAACAGGCGGGCGTGATTTCGGGATCAAAATTTACCGTCAGCAACAAAGTTTTGGGCTACAGCACGATGGCATTTGTTGGAATTTACCTTGACAAAGCCGCTCGAAATCCGGAAGCGGTACGCGAACTCAAAAAAATTCCTGAAGTGCTCGAATGCCATTATACTACCGGAAACTGGTCCATCTTGATCAAGATGATCTGCCGCGATAATGAGCATTTAATGCATTTGCTGAACACCCGAATTCAGGCGATTGAAGGCGTTTCGAGAACGGAGACTTTTATTTCTTTGGATCAGCAAATTGAGCGACAAATTCAATTGTAACTCAAATGCCTAGCCCCTCCCGAAGCTTCGGGAGAGCCGGTATCCTTTTTTGACTGAGGCAACGAAGGCAAAAAAGATAAAGGCGAAAGCGGGAACATGCTCCCAAAAAAAATCCACAACTTGCGCTGTGGATCTCCTAACTAACTCAAAAATTATCTGGGCCGGATCGTTCCTTCGTAAACGCCTTCGGCAGTTCCTTCGTTTGTAGTAACTTTAAAAGCCACTTTGTTGCCGTTTGGCGTATTTAAGATTGTCACTGTTCCGCCGCTTAAATTGTAGCCCAGCGGATTTAAATCGGTCGTCACGGCACCCGACCAAAAATTACTTTCTTCATGATACATCGGGCTGTCGCGCAAATTGTTGTAGGCGAAAGTTCCTGTTGGAATGCTGCCTTCGTGATCGGCGAAAATGATCTGCACATAATTGGCCGTTCCCGAGCCGCGAAAAAACAGGTAGGTGTCACCATCGGCATATAAATATTCGGCATCGACGATCGCAAAAGCATTTCCGGCATACGTATACTTGTTTGGATTGTCAACCGTTGGCGACGCATGGTCATCGTCTTTGCTGCAGGCTGTCGCAAAAACGATCGCAAACAGGATGGATAAGATGGAAGTTTTCATAAGAATCAGATTTTAATTAATAGTTGTAATTTCTGATTCAAAACTACGACGGCAACAGCGACTTGTTTTACCGCATTAAACCAACCGTGATTCCCGATAAACCAACTGCAAAAAAAAATCCGCCCTGTTTTGCAACAAAGCGGATCGGGTAAAAAAATGGGAAATCTTAATTTCTTCTGCCGCCCATGTAAATCATAATGTAATACAGCAATGTTCCAAGCGAACCGATCGCAGCAACTACGTAAGTCCGCGCTGCCCAGGTCAATGCATCTTTAGCGCCGGCCTGTTCTTCACGCGTCAACATTCTTTTATTTTCGAGCCACGCCAATGCGCGCCTGCTGGCGTCATATTCTACCGGAAGCGTGATGAATGCGAATATAGTCGTTAGCGCAAAAACCACAATTCCAATTAGTAACAATTGCGGAAAAGTGTTAATTAATAAGATTCCGGCGATCAAAATCCATTGTACGATATTCGAGGCAAATGAAACGGCTGGAACCAATGTCGAGCGCAACGCCAGCCAACTGTAAGCAGTCGCATGTTGAACCGCATGCCCGCATTCGTGCGCGGCAACTGCTGCGGCTGCGGCATTTCGTTGGTTGTAAACGGCTTCACTCAAATTGACTGTTTTGTCTGCCGGATTGTAATGGTCGGTCAAACGTCCCGGGGTCGAAATCACGCGTACGTCGCGGATTCCGTTGTCAGCAAGCATTTTTTCGGCGATTTCGGCACCGCTCATTCCGTTTTGCAAATGCAGTTTGGAATATTTTTCAAATTTGCTCTGCAGGCGGTTGCTGACGGCCCAGCTTGCAAGCATGATCAATCCCATGATAATCCATCCTATATACATTGTTTTGTGTTTTTAAGTTGTTTTTCGCAGGCATCAAATTTTGAACCACTTCAGGTTTATGGCAGGATAATGAAATTTTGTCAGTTGGGCGTTGCGCTGCGCGCCGGGCTATCGGCTGCACGCGGTGCCTGCCTCTATCCCTAACGCGGATGCTGCCAGATTCAGCATTTAAACGCTGATCTGCGCCAAGCAAACCGGTGCAGCTATGTTGAATAACAGCAATTATTTTTGAAAATCAGCTATGCCAAGTTAATGATTTTCCCGGAACATCTTTTTATTTGAACCATTAAGGAATTAAGTTTATTAAGCGCAACGCTTTCATTTTCTTAATCCATTAATGTTTAAAAAACGTTATTGGGATTATTTTTGTTGCAACAAATTTTCCTTTAAAATAAATCAGGCCTACAAAAAACTGCAAGCCTGATATTTATGATTTTATAAATTCGGAAAATATTATCCGACCAGGTTGATGATTTTCCCTGGAACGATAATCACTTTATTTGGAGTTCTCCCTTCGAGTTGCTTGATCGTACGTTCATCTTTCATCACGATTTCTTCAATTTGCGCTGCGGATAAATCCAATGGCAATTCGAGTGTAAAACGCATTTTTCCGTTGAATGATACCGGATATTCTTTGCTGCTTTCCACCAAATGTTCAGCGTTGAATTTCGGGAAAGGCGCGGTCGAAATGCTCGTTTGATGCCCGAGTTTCTCCCACAATTCCTCGGCAATGTGCGGCGCATAAGGCGAAATCAAAACCGCTAACGGCTCTAACACCGAACGTTCGTGGCAATTCATCGCTGTCAGTTCGTTAACAGCAATCATAAACTGGCTGACCGACGTGTTGAACGAAAATCCTTCGATATCGTCCTGGACTTTTTTGATCGTTTTGTGCAGCGTTTTCAAAGCTTCTTTACTCGCCGGATTGGAATTCACGATCAATCCGTTTTCATCAAAATACAATTTCCAGAGTTTTTTTAAGAATCCGAAGACGCCGGTAATTCCTGCAGTGTTCCAGGGTTTGGCCTGTTCGAGCGGCCCGAGGAACATTTCGTACAATCTTAAAGTGTCTGCTCCGTATTCTTCACAAATGTCATCTGGGGTAACGACGTTATATTTTGATTTGGACATTTTTTCGACTTCGCGAATGACTTTCAACTCTTGGTTTTCATTTATAATGCTTCTTTTCAATAGTCGAAACATTACATCATCGGATGCTTTCTCGATCATTACATTGTTTGAGGCATCGATATATTTTACATCAACGTAAGACGGGTTAATCGCTACAATAAATTTCTCAAGCTGTAAATATTTGTATGAATTAAAATCTGAAAATTCAAGAATCGCTACCTGCAGGTTTTCCGAAAGCGTTTTGACGTAAGTATAATTTGGCATTTCAGAAATTATGCCTTTTGCAAGATCTTCTGAAATATAAAAAGTTTTAGCGTTTTCAGCAAATCGAACAAGTTCATCCTTTTCTTCTTTAGAGTTATTTAAGTCGGAATAATTTGGAAATACCTGGTATACTTTTGCACTCATCCCCAAAATCATCCCCTGATTGATCAACTTTTTAAACGGTTCATCCTGTGAAATAAATCCGCGGTCTTTCAAAAATTTATTCCAAAAACGTGAATACAGCAAATGCCCGGTCGCGTGCTCGCTTCCGCCGATGTACAAATCGACATTCTGCCAATATTGTTCGTTTTCTTTCGATACAAATTCGTCATTGTTGTGCGGATCCATATACCGCAGCCAGTACCAGGAGCTTCCCGCCCAGCCCGGCATCGTATTTAATTCCAAAGGAAAAACCGTTTGATTGTCGATCAGGTCATTAGCAACGACTTTATTTTCTACTGTTGACCACGCCCATTCCCTGGAATTTCCAAGTGGCGGCTGGCCATCTTCTGTTGGCAAATATTTCTCTACTTCCGGCAAACGAATCGGAAGGTGTTTCGCGTCGATCATCTGCGGCAAGCCGTTCACATAATACACAGGAAACGGTTCGCCCCAATATCTTTGGCGTGAAAACACGGCATCGCGCAAACGGTAATTCGTTTTGCCTTTCCCCTGCCCGAGTTTTTCGAGTTCTTCGATCGCTTTTTTGGTCGCATCTTTATAATTCAATCCGTTCAGGAAGTCGGAATTTGCAATTTCTACGTTGTCTTTTGAGCCGTACGCTTCCTTTGAAATATCCGCATTAGCGAAAATATTCTTGATCGGAAGCATGCCGTTTTTGCCTTTGAAATGATTTGCAAACGCATAATCGCGCTCGTCTCCGCAAGGAACGGCCATCACCGCGCCGGTTCCGTAACCTGCCAGAACATAATCGCCCACCCAAACCGGGATCGGTTCTTTCGTAAACGGATGTTCGGCATAAGTGCCGGTAAATACACCTGAAATGGTTTTAACATCGGCCATTCTTTCACGCTCGGAACGTTTCGAAGTCGCTTCTACATATTGTTCAACCGATTCCTTCCATTCCGGTGTCGTGATTTTGGAAACCAATTCGTGTTCTGGTGCCAAAGTCATAAACGTGACCCCAAAAATCGTATCGGGACGCGTCGTAAAAACGTCGATTTCATAGCCGCTGTAATGATTTCCTGACAAGGCATAATCGACCGTATTTTCATTTTCTTCGGAATCGAGCACTTTAAAAGTCACGAGCGCACCGACCGATTTTCCGATCCAGTTTTCCTGTGAATCTTTTAATGATTGCGTCCAGTCGATGTCCTTCAAACCGTCTAATAAACGTTGGGCGTAAGCCGAGATCCGCATGCTCCATTGGGTCATTTTCTTACGAATCACCGGAAAGCCGCCGCGTTCGGAAACGCCGTTAATGATTTCGTCGTTGGCTAAAACAGTTCCAAGTCCGGGACACCAATTCACTTCGGTTTCCGCGAGATACGTCAATCTATATTGGAGTAAGATTTTTTCCTGTTGTTCTTTTGAAAAAGCGTTCCATTCATCGGCAGAAAAATCGGTAATATTATCATCGGAAACCGCATTGACATTGGCATTTCCATCTTTTTGAAAGCTTTCAATCAAAGTACAAATGCTTTCGGCTTTATCAGAAGTTTTGTTGTACCACGAGTTGAACAATTGGATGAAAATCCACTGTGTCCATTTGTAATATTCTGGTGAAGACGTGCGTACTTCGCGGTCCCAGTCGAATGAAAACCCGATCTTGTCGAGTTGTTCGCGATACCGCGCAATGTTTTCTTTTGTTGTTTTATCGGGATGCTGCCCGGTTTGGATCGCATACTGTTCCGCCGGCAATCCAAAACTGTCGTAACCCTGCGGATGAAGCACGTTAAAACCTTTGTGGCGTTTGTAGCGCGCATAAATATCCGAAGCGATGTAGCCCAGCGGATGCCCAACGTGCAAGCCGGCTCCCGAAGGATAAGGAAACATGTCGAGGACATAATATTTGGGTTTTTCACTATGATTCTCGGCAGCGAAAGTTTGGTTTTCGGCCCAGTATTTTTGCCATCTGGCTTCGATTTCGTTCGGATTGTATTTCATGAGAAAAGTTTCTGAGTTGCTGAGTGACTGAGTTGCTGAGCCTTTGTAACGTTGTGGCTGAGTGGCAGTCTTTGTCTGTAATGCGCGCAAATTTACGCTTATTGTACGAAAATTAAAACTTTGGGCGTTATAAACTGTGTTTAAAGAAATTCTTTATTATTTTTACGGCTTAATTCAGTATTTATGGCATCTTCATTTGAAAAATTTCAAAAACGGCGTTTGATTTCCTCTTACTTTTCGGTCGTTTTAAGTATTTTTCTCGTCCTTTTTTTATTGGGGATTTTAGGCTTGTTCATCATCAACTCGAAGCGTCTTTCCGACAATTTCAAGGAAGAGATCGCGATGACGGTTTTCTTTAAAAATGAGGCAAATGACACGATCATCAAATCTTTCGACCAGCAATTAAAGGCGGAACCGTTTGTGCGTTCGTTTGTTTATGTGCCGAAAGAAGTCGCCGCCAAACAACATCAGGACATTATCGGTGAAGATTTTATGACATTTTTAGGCATGAACCCGTTGCAGAATTCGTTCGACATCCACTTGAAAGCCGATTATATCAATGCCGATCAGATCCGGAAAATTGAAAGCAGCTTACGAACCAACGAAATGGTTTCGGATATTGTTTACGACAAACAGCTCGTGAGCCTTGTCAACGACAACATTCAAAAAGTGAGTTTGTGGATCTTGATCGCGAGCGGATTCCTGACACTGGTCGCCGTTTTACTGATCAACAGCTCGATGCGCCTGTCGATTTATTCGAACCGGTTCATCATCAAAACGATGCAAATGGTAGGCGCAACAAAATCATTTATCCGAAAACCTTTCATCTGGAGAAGTGTAAAGCTTGGATTTATAGGTGCGGTTTTGGCCGTTTTGGCTTTGATCGGATTGCTGTTTTACCTCGATAACAATTTCCCGGGACTCGGACTTTTACAAAACCAGCTGCTCGTTGGATTGGTGCTTTTAGCCGTTTTCTTTGTCGGAATTTTCATTAGTTGGATCAGTACCTTTTTCGCGACACAGCGCTTTTTGAATTTACGAACAGACGATTTGTATTAATTTAAGATTTCAGATTTTTGATTTACGAACTGGAATTTCACACTTATATTATGAAAGACACCAATAAAGAACAGTCCGATTTTCTCTTTGACAAAGTCAACTACAAGATCCTTTTGATCGGAATTGCAGTCATTGCACTCGGTTTTATCCTGATGGCTGGCGGCGGAAGCGAAGATCCGAAAGTGTTCAGCGAAGACATCTTCAACTTCAGAAGAATCCGTTTGGCACCAACAACAGTTTTGATTGGTTTCGGAATTACGATTTGGTCGATCCTGAAAAACCCGAAGTCATCCAATAAATCTGTACAATAATTAATGAACACAATACAAGCTATTGTTCTCGCGATTATCGAAGGACTGACGGAATTTTTACCGGTTTCTTCGACCGGACACATGATCATTGCAAGCTCTTTTTTCGGGATTGCGCATGACGATTTTACCAAATTGTTCACGATCGTCATTCAGCTCGGCGCGATTTTATCGGTCGTGGTGTTGTATTTCAAACGCTTTTTTCAAACGTTGGATTTTTACTTTAAATTGCTAGTCGCTTTTATTCCGGCTGTCATTTTAGGATTGTTGCTGAGCGATTTTATTGACGGATTGCTCGAAAATCCGGTAACTGTTGCCGTGTCCTTAGTACTTGGCGGAATTGTTTTGCTGAAAGTCGATGACTGGTTTAAAGATTCTTCAGGATCGGAAAACACAACAGCAATTACGTATCCAACCGCTTTCAAAATCGGATTGTTCCAATGTTTGGCCATGATTCCCGGCGTTTCCCGAAGCGGCGCAAGCATCGTCGGCGGCATGTCGCAGAAATTATCACGAAAAACCGCAGCCGAATTTTCCTTCTTTTTAGCCGTTCCAACGATGTTTGGCGCGACTGCTAAAAAATGCTACGATTATTATAAAGACGGATTTGTTTTGTCGCACGACCAGATCAATTTTCTGATTATTGGAAATGTTGTTGCTTTCATTGTGGCGATGCTTGCGATCAAAACTTTCATCGGTTTTTTAAATAAAAACGGTTTCAAAGTGTTTGGTTATTACCGGATTATCGCCGGATTGATTTTGCTTGCGATCCACTTTTTCATTCATCCGCTAACGATCATTTAATGACTGCGGAAGACTATCAAAACGGCCAGATTCTTTTAATTGACAAAGGGTTGCATTGGACTTCTTTCCAGGCGGTCAATAAAATGAAGTGGCTTTTAAAGAGCAAACTCGACTTAAAAAAAATAAAAATCGGGCATGCCGGAACGCTCGATCCATTGGCAACAGGCTTGCTTTTGGTTTGTACCGGAAAATTTACCAAAAGGATTTCCGAACTTCAGGGCCAGATCAAAGAATACACCGGAACGTTTTACATCGGTGCCACAACGCCGTCCTACGATCTCGAAACTGAAATCAACGAAACCTTTCCAACCGATCACATTTCGGAAGATTTAATTCGTGAAACGACGAAACAATTTCTCGGTGAAATCGACCAGAAACCGCCTATTTTCTCAGCGATCAAAAAAGATGGGAAACGTTTGTACGAACATGCGCGCGCCGGCGAAGAAGTCGAAATTGCATTCAGAAAAACCACGATCCATGAATTTGAAATTACAAGGATTGCACTTCCGGAAGTCGATTTTCGCGTCGTGTGCGGCAAAGGAACTTACATCCGTTCGCTGGCTTATGATTTTGGAGAAGCATTGGAATCCGGCGCACATTTAACCGCGTTGCGCCGTACAAAAATCGGGGATTACAATGTCAATGACGCGATGGACATTACACAGTTTGAAAATTCATTTGGTCCAAGTTCAACATCATTGTAACGAGTTCGTTCTGTGTGGAAATTCCTTTGTCGTGCAGGTACCACAATTGCAATTCGGTTTTCGCCGTTTCATCAATAATCCCATATTGACGCTTGTAACTTGTAATTAAATCGGATGCGCCTTTCGGCCTAGGCCCCCAATTTCCTAACGTATTTTTAGAAGTTTCGTCGAGCACGACCAACTTCGGGATCGACTTTCCGCCATTCGTCAAAAACATAGTCATTAATGCTTCATTTTCATCACGAAACACAATTTTCAAATCGATATTAGGCGTAATGACTGCCAGTTTATTCAGTACCGGAAGAATCTGCGCCGCATCGCCGCACCAGCCTTCAGACAAAACCAGCCAGGTGTATTTGTTTTTTAAAGTCAGTAATTTTTGAATGTTTTCTTCAGAAATGACAATCTTTTTATCGAGTCGGTTCATGCGCGCCTCATTCAGTTCTGAATAATGCGTGAGTTCTTCCGACTGCTGGTTTCCGGAAGATTTTCCTTCTTTCAGCAAATTCGAAACGATCGTTCGGTACTTGACATACGAATGGCTTTTGAGCAAACTTTCGGCAACGGCAACTTTCATCATCTTTAAATTTAAAGAACAAATTTACCATTTTTAAAACATTTTATGGCTTTTGTTGTGCCGTGCTTAACATCTTTTATAAAATGGTTAAACAAAAAAGAAGCGTTTCTTTGTCTACCAACATTTTTTAACCGCGCTGTTTCACAAAATCAGAATATAACTATATTTGCACTCTCAAAACAACACGACTCGAAAATGAAATATAAAAGAATCCTCCTGAAATTAAGCGGTGAAGCGTTAATGGGCGACCGCCAATACGGGATCGATCCGGCAAGACTGGCCGAATATGCCGAAGAAATCAAGCAAATCCACGACAAAGGCGTCCAGATTGCCATTGTCATCGGTGGCGGAAATATCTTTCGTGGCGTAGCCGGAGCCAGCAACGGCATGGACCGTGTTCAGGGCGATTACATGGGAATGCTTGCCACCGTCATCAACGGAATGGCGCTGCAAGGCGCACTCGAAGACAAAGGCATGCTGACGCGTTTGCAAACCGCACTCAAAATCGAAGCGATCGCCGAGCCTTATATCAAAAGAAGAGCCGTTCGCCACCTCGAAAAAGGCCGAATTGTAATCTTCGGAGCCGGAACCGGAAACCCATATTTCACCACCGATACAGCCGCAGTTTTACGCGGTGTTGAAATCCATGCCGACGTCATTTTGAAAGGAACAAGAGTAGACGGCATTTACACAGCAGATCCTGAAAAAGATCCGACAGCAACCAAATTCGACACCTTATCATTTACAGATGTGCTTGCAAAAGGCCTCAATGTCATGGACACGACCGCATTCACACTCAGCCAGGAAAACGAATTGCCAATCCTGGTCTTCGACATGAACAAAAAAGGAAACCTCACAAAAATTTGTGAAGGCGAAAATATCGGAACCGTAGTAAGCGTTTAAGGAAGTATTTTTAGGAGCTGTTTCCTGCTTTCCGCTGCAATCTTTTTTCGCAAAAAAGCTCAAAAAGGATTTACGCTGCAATCAGGGCTAAGTGCCTTTTCCACTTCAACATTCAATGTTCGTTAATCAACATTCGACATTGAAAAAAAATAAAAAAAATGTTGAACAACGACTGTTGATTCACGACCCGAGCGCCAGCGAACTGGCGAAGCAATTTTGAAATAAAAAATCAAACACAATGACCGAAGAAATTGATTTTATTTTAGACAGTACAGAAGAATCCATGAGCGGTTCTATTGCGCATCTTGAAAAAGAATTTTTAAACATCCGCGCAGGAAAAGCAAGCCCGGCGATGCTTGGCGCTGTTTTCGTAGATTACTACGGATCGGCAACGCCTTTGTCGCAAGTCGCAAACATCAACGTTCCCGACGCCAGAACAATCACGGTCCAGCCCTGGGAAAAAGCGATGCTGCACCCGATCGAAAAAGCGATTATGGTGGCCAACATCGGGTTTAACCCAATGAACAATGGCGACAACATCATCATCAATGTTCCGGCCTTGACCGAAGAACGCCGTCGCGACCTTGCCAAACAAGCAAAAGCCGAAGCCGAAGATGCCAAAATCGGAATCAGGAATGCCCGTAAAGATGCCAACACCGAAATCAAAAAACTCGAAAAAGAAGGCACTTCCGAAGACCTCTGCAAAAGCGCAGAAGAAGAAGTGCAAACTTTAACGAACAGTTACATCAAAAAAGTAGACGAAGTTTTGGCGCTCAAAGAAGCTGAAATCATGAAAGTATGATTTTCACAAATGTTTTATAAAATCCGCCTCGAGCGGATTTTTGTTTTTACAGACTTTGTATCTTGTATGACATTCGAATTCCACTCGCCTTTATGAAGAAAATCGCGTTGCTGTTGTGCTTTTTGTCGTTTGCCACCCAGGCGCAATTCCGCATTAACGGCATTGTGAAAGAGGCTTCGACTAAGAAAGCGCTGCCGTTTGCAACGGTTTCCATCGGGAAAACTTCAGCAATTACGGATGTCGACGGGAAATTTGGGATCAATTCGAAAGATTCCATTGCCGTTTTAAACGTGTCTTACATCGGATTTTACAAAGCAGCCATTCCGGTAAAAAATCACAAAAAATTTTATACCGTTTTCCTCGAGCCTGAAATCGGGAATCTGGACGAAGTTTCGGTGTCGAATAAAAATCCGGCGCTGGAAATCATCCGCAAAACCATTAAAAACAAAACGGCAAACGATCCTGAAAAAAAAGCCAGCAGCTTCGAATTCAAAGCCTACAACAAACTGATCATCACCGCAAATCCTGATTCTGTCAGCGGCAGCATCGATTCTATTTTTGTCCGTAGGAACGGCATCCGGAAACTCAAAAAAATCGATTCGTCGGATTATAAATTCAAGAAAATCATCCGAAACCAGCATTTGTTCCAGACCGAAAAAGTATCGGAATACGAATTCGCAGACAAAACGCTTAAAGAAACCGTACTCGCCACCAAAATGGCCGGTTTCAAACATCCGATCTACGAAATCATGGCGTTCAATTTACAGTCGTTTTCAGTATATGACAACCGCTATGAATTGTTCGAAACCAAATACAACAGCCCGATTTCAGACGATTCTTACAACGATTACAACGTTAAACTGCTCGACAGTACCAACATCGACAACCGGAAAGTCTATATGATCTATTTTAAAAACCGGCTGAAACGAAAAGCGGCCGGACTCGAAGGCATGCTGTACATAGACAGCCAGAATTTTGCTATTGCTAAGGCGATCATGCGCATCAAAGGCGTTTTAGACATCAGCGGCACACATGAATTCACGTATCTTTCAACCGAAAATCTGTGGTTTCCAACCAATAAAAATTTCAAGGTCGTAAAAGGAAAAAACAGCCAGGACATTCATTTTCTGGGTGAAACTTTAAAATTCGACACCGAAGACAACAACCAAAGTGTGCCGCGTCAACGCTATGCGTCTGATTTTACTTATGTCTTATCCGAAACCAATTATTTCGATATCCAGTACAACAACCCAATCAAAGTCAGGAATCCGTTTATAGCGATTGAAGTCAAAGACGACGCCGAAAACAAGCCCGAAAGTTTCTGGAACAAATTTCGAAAAGACAGCCTCGACGTGCGCAGCCGCAAAACCTATTTCGCTTTGGACAGTATTGTAGGCAAAGAACGCATCGAAACACGCTTGCTGCAAGGCCGCAAATTACTCAATGGTTACGTGCCTTTCGGACAATTCGACCTTGCGTTGCGTTCGCTTTTGAGCTACAACAATTTTGAAGGTTTCCGCGTGGGAATTGGTGGGCGAACGAATGAAAAATTCTCCAGGAAATACCGGATCGAAGGGTATACGGCTTACGGGACCAAGGACGGGAACTTCAAATACAACCTTGGTTTCAGTACGCGGATCGGGAAATTTTCGAGTTCCTGGATCGGACTTTCATATACAGACGACTTGCGTGAAATTGCGAGCACTTCATTCGCGACTGATCGAAAAGGCTTCAAACTTTACGATCCAAGGCCGATCAACCTAAGTACTTTTTACGGTTATCAAAGCTGGAAAATGTTCCTCGAAACCAAGATCATCCCAAAAACCGAAAGCATCTGGCAACTTGATTACAGCACGGTTGAGCCTAAATTCAGTTACTTTTTCAATTACAACGGCGTTTCATACCAAAGCTATACGATGACCATCGCCCAGGCGGCGCTGCAATGGAACCCGTTTAGCGATTACATGCAAACGCCTTACGGCAGGCTGGAAGTCAAGAAAAGGTTTCCGAGATTTACGTTCCAGTTTACGCAGGCCTTGCCGAAAATTCTCGCGAATGATTTTGTTTTCAGCAAGCTCGATTTTCGGACGGAATATGAAAAAAACTTCATGAACGGCCAAAAAACGTCGTTGTTGCTCGAAGCCGGTTATGCGTATGGCGATGTGCCGCTGACGCATTTGTACAACATCAGCCCGAATAACCTGAATAAAAATGGATTGCTGCAGCGGATTACCATTGGCGGTAGAAACAGTTTTGAAACGATGTTTTTCAATGAATTTTTCTCGAGCAAATATGCGTTCATCCAAATGAAACATGCTTTTCCGCGCATTCCAATTATAGGAAACATCAAGCCGTCACCGGTTTTCGTGACGAGAATCGCTTATGGCGGACTTGAAAAACCGGAGCAGCATTCCGGAATCGATTACAAAACGCTCGAAAATGGTTATTATGAATCGGGTATTGAAATCAACCAGATTTACAGTGTTTTGGGGCTTTCAGCCTTTTACAGATATGGCGGAAACCAGCTGCCGCGCTTTGAAGACAATATTGCGATCAAGCTGACTTTTGTGCTGAACCTGGGTATTTAATTACCTGAATTTATAGCCAAATCCGAACGTCCACAACATATTATCTTTCGAATCGTAGCCGTAATATGGCGTGATCAGCATCCATTTTTTGTATTCTACAATAGGCGAAACCGCCAGTCTTGGCGCGGCTTTGTCATCCATAATAATCAACGACGGAAACGCGCCAATGCCCATTTTGAAGTCTTTTATTTTTAGTTTGAGGCTTGGCCCGCCAACATTGATTCCGAGAATACCGTCACCGGCAGAAACACCGATCATGCCTTCAATCGCGAGGTTGATTTGCTGGTCTGGTTTGGTTTCAATTGGGAAAACTGAAGCTTCCGGCTGTGCTGGATTTTGGGTTTGGGCGAATGCAAATCCGCTGAGGAAAAGCATCGAAATGCCAATCCAAAAAGTTTTGGATGTTCTCATTTGAAAAATATAATTTGTGATGGAACGCGGATTGACGCAGATTTACGCGGAGTTCTCAATTGATGGAAATCCGCGAAATCATGCGAAGGTTTGGTTGGTTAGGGTTTGATGATTAAAACAGATGGTGTATTGTTGAGCCAGGTGCTATGCGAATCGATTAGTTTTTTCCAGCTTTCGAGGCTGATCAGCATCAGATCCTGATCGTCTAAGAATTCTTTTCTGATTGTTTTTTCGTTCGTCACCATAATGTGGTTCGGCGCTGTTTGTTCGATCGATCGGATGCTTTCGCGGATTTGTGCGTTGTTTTTGATTTGCCCCACGGCATCTAATATGATGATCTGGGAACCGTTGTTGTGGATTAATTTCTGTGCATATTCGATCAGAAAGGCATCTTCTTCGGAGAAAACCGGTATGAAGACTTTGTTGATTTCATCGAGGTTTTTATCGACTAAAATCCCGACGGCCATTTTGCTTTTGGTTACGATCTGGCGCGTTCTTTCGTCGAATGGCGAGTTTTCGAACAGGCCTTCTTTTCCGGTGAATTTATCGATCAGACGATCCGGATTGATGATTCTGGTGGTCAATCCCAGAACTTTCCCCAGCAAGGTGCCTTCGAAGATCGATTGGCCCAAGCCGATCAGTAATAGATCGAATTCGCCTTGGTTTGCCGTTTCAACAATATCTGAATTGATATCGCTCGAAGCTTTAAAAAGCGTGTGGATTTTCTGGTCTAAATGTTCCGACTCAGAAACTACGGGTTCGAAAATATCACGTTCGTAATCTTTGACGTCAAACGAATGCAATTCTGAACTCAACGACAAGTGCATGGCCGTAATCGCGGTATTGCTGCTTTGTTTTTTGACCAGGCTATTCGCGACTTTGAGCAACGTTTTTCCCTTATCCGGTGCACCGAAAGAAAGCAGGATCTTGTATTTGCTTTTGGCGCTGATTTCTTCGGGAATGATCGTGGGTTTATCTTTAAAAACGTAATTGATCAGGTCTAATGCCGGGCCGGTCATAAAGGTTGTGACCAATGCCATGATCACCATCATTGTAAAGATTTCGGTAGATAAAACGCCGAGGTCGTAACCGATATTCAATACGACGAGTTCCATCAAACCGCGCGTGTTCATCAACGCTCCGATTGATAAACTGTCTTTCCAGCTTTGCCCGACGAATTTGGCAGCGATCATGCTTCCGAAGAATTTTCCCGCCACACCTACAAAAATGATCAAGCCGGTAATTTTCCATAAATACGGATCATTCAGCAATCCGATCTGCGTGCGCAATCCTGTGAAAACGAAGAACAGTGGCAGTAAAATCACCACCGAAACATCTTCGACTTTTTCGATGAAAATATTCCTGAAGCGGCTGTTCTCAGGCATGATTGCCCCGGCCATAAACGCACCGAACAACGCATGGATCCCAATCAATTCAGAAGCATAAGACGACAATAACAACGTCAGGAAAAAAATCGCAACAACCGGTTTGCTCAAACTTTCACGTGTCGATTTCAGGTCTCCAACCCTTTTCAAAAACGGGCGAACGACTTTCAGCATGACCAAAACATAAATCAATGCGAGTGCAATCACGTAAAGCGAACTCACGAATGATCCGGCTTTTACGATTGCAATAACCGCGGCTAGAATGCACCAGGCCGTGATGTCATCTGCAGCAGCGCAAGTGATTGCAATGGTTCCGAGCTTTGTTTTCTGCAATCCGCGTTCCTGGACGATTCGCGCCAAAACCGGGAAAGCGGTAATGCTCATTGCAATTCCGAGAAACAATCCGAAAGAGGCAAATTCAACACCTTGCGGCGCAAACTGCGTATAAATGAAAAATGCGAGTCCGACGCCGAGCGAAAACGGAATGATAATACTCGCGTGGCTGATCACAACCGCATCGTGCGCTTTGTTTTTCAAGGCCTTTAAGTCGAGTTCCATTCCGATGACAAACATGAAAAGGATCAATCCGATCTGGCTTAGGAATTGCAAATTCCCGAGTGATGCTGTAGGGAAAAGCATGCCTGAAAACTCCGGCCAATACATGCCGACGAGCGATGGCCCGAGCACGATTCCGGCCACGATTTCACCAATCACGGATGGTTGTCCGATTTTTCTCGAAACCCATCCGAAGAACCTCGCAACTAAAATAATGGTCACGATTTGTGCCAGTAAAATCGCCAACGGATGCTGTAAATTGTGCGCCATCGAATCAATAAAATCGCTCCAATGGCCGTTTTTAACTGTTTTTGCAATGATATTTCTTCCGGCTTCGAGTGATTTCCCTTTGGTAATAATCCAATACATGACCGCCGAAAATCCGCCGATGATGAAAATATAAAAGAAGGAATTTTTGAAATTTCTCATAATTGCCTGTTTGGTTTGCAGTAAAATTTTGTGCAAATATGAGAAGTCTGTTTACTGAAATAAAACTTTTCAGGCGGCTTTTTTATATTGATGTAACAAGATGGCAAAACTTTGTAACAAGTCAGATTTTTGCTTTTGAAACAAAATCCGGGCGGTAAATTTCGCTTAAGATCACATTTAGAAAACGGCCGTTTTTATCATGCAAATTCAGTGTGATTTCGTTGTGGCTGAAAAATTTTACGGCTTTCATTGCGATGATCTCTTTTTTATTGATGCGGCAAAAATCTGCAGCAGGAAGTTCATTCAGCAGCGTTTCAAATTTAATGTTTTTCAAAACCAGGTCGCTTTGGTCGTTCAGGAAAACTTCTTTATCGCGGCTTTCCGTTGCCGATGTTCTTATCAAAACAATCGTATTCGAATATAAAATCGTCTTGCCTTTATCGGTGTTTAAAGTAATCGATTTTACCGGCGTTTGCAGGTTGAATTTCCCGAGCGCTTTGTGCACCGCTTTTTGCAAACGCTCCATTTTTACGGGTTTGGTAATGTAATCCACAGCGTCAATATCAAACGCGGCGGCGGCATATTCTTTATACGCAGTCGTGAAAATCACAAGTTTTTCTTTGAAGGCTTTCGCCAAGGTCAATCCGTCTATTCCGGGCATTTCGATATCGGAGATGACAAGGTCAAAATCGAGCGCGGGCATTTCGGCCAGCAGTTTTTCCGGATCGGTGAAGGATTTGACAATGTCGAGTTCCGGAATTTGTTCGCACATCATTTTGAGGTACGTCAACCCCGGAATTTCGTCATCCAGCAGCAAGCATCTGAGCTTTGTATTCACGCAAATCGATTTTTAAATGGGCAATATAGGTGTTGTTTTCTACAAATTTATCGAGTTTGAAGTTTTCTTTGTAGATGATTTTTAAGCGTTGTTCCAATGTCGCTGCGCCAATGCCCGAACGTTCTTTTTTGAGTGCTTTTTTATCCGAAATCTTGTTTGAAACCGTTAAAGAAAAAGTGCTGTCGCGGAATTCGAACAAGACCGAAATAAACGCATCGGCACTTTGCAGATCGGCATGTTTAAATGCATTTTCAATCAAATCGGTAGAAATTAATGGCGCGATTAACTTTTGCTCAAACAAAGTTTCCGATTCGTTGATTTTGGTCTTAATTTGAAGTTCAAAAAGCGGGCTGACCTTAATTTTATTGATTTCGATCAGGTTCATCGCAAACTCGATTTCTTCTTTTGCCGACACAAATTTTTTCTGGCTTTCATACAAAATATAATCGAGTACATTGGCGAGTTTGTCCAGTGCAAAATAGGTTTGATACGCATGCGACTGGATCGAATTCAGGATGTTTTTAAACAAATGCGGATTGAGTTTCGACTCCAGTGTTTCGAGCTGCAAATCGTTGACTTTGGCTTCGAGCAGGAAGAATTTTTCCTGTGCCGATTTTTTGTTTTTATCCGATTGCAGCAGTTTGTAAACCAAAAAAACAACGGCGACCAGCAGCAAAATAATGATACTTCCAAAAAAATAAACCGCTGCTGGAGAAATTGTCATAATTAATGGCTTGAGACAAATTTGAGTCCGATGATCGACGCAATTAATGTCGACAAAAAGAAAATCCGCCAGAATGTCGCCGGTTCTTTAAATACAAAAATTCCGACTAAAACGGTTCCGACGGCACCAATTCCGGTCCAGACAGCATAAGCGGTTCCGATGGGCAATTCCTGTGTCGCCTTATACAACAATCCCATACTGATCGAAAGGCAGACGAAAAAACCCATCATCCAAAGCGTCGAGTCACTGCCCGAAGTTTCTTTGGCTTTGCCCAAACACGAAGCAAAACCCACTTCAAACAATCCGGCAATGACGAGTAGAATCCAGTTCATGTTAGGGTTTGATGATTAAAACCGACGGAATATTGCTGAGCCAGATGCTTTGCGAATTGATCAGTTTTTTCCAGCTTTCGAGGCTGATCAGCATAATGTCCTGTTTGGCGAGAAATTCCTTTTTCATCGTGCGCTCTTCCATCATTTCGATGTTGGCCGGCATGTCGTTTTTGATTTCGGAGATGTTTTCACTAATGTCAGAATTGCCCTGAATGGCGTCATTCGGATCGACAAAAGTAATGTGCGAATCGTTGTTAAACACCAATTTTCGGGCATAATCGACTAAAAAAGCATCGTCGTTGCTGAAAATCGGAACAAAAATGTGATTGAGGTTTTCGAGATTTTTATCGACCAGGATTCCGACCGGCATCTTGCATTTGGCTACAATTTGCCGCGTTCTTTCGTCAAAAGGCGAATTTTCAAACAAGCCTTCTTTCCCGATGAATTTGTCGATCAAACGATCGGGATTGATGATTCTGGTGGTGTATCCTAAGACTTTTCCGAGCAAAGTACCTTCGAAAATCGATTGACCCAAGCCAACCAGTAGTAAATCGTATTCGCCATGGTTTGCAATTTCGACAATATCCGAATCGATGTCATTCGAGGCTTTGAAAAACGTAACAATTTGCTGATCCAATGTTTCAGCTTCGGAAAGCAACGGCGCGAAACTTTTCTTTTCCTGTTCTTCGAGGTCAAACGTGTGAAGTTCATTGCTCAACGTGAGATGCATCGCAGTCACAACCGATTCGCGGTTTTCCTTACGGACAAAACTGTTCGCGAGACGCAATAATGATTTGGCGCGTTCCGAATTTCCGAATGAAATCAGGATTTTATATTTGGCTGCAGCCACAACTTCTTCCGGAACCAGCGCGTCTTTTGTTTTGAAAATATAATTGATTAAATCCAATGCCGGTCCGGTCATAAACGTCGTCAGCAACGCCATGATCACCATCATCGTGAAAATTTCTGTTGATAAAACACCAAGGTCGTAACCGATGTTCAAGACGACCAATTCCATCAACCCGCGCGTGTTCATTAACGCTCCGATCGTTAAACTGTCCCGCCAGCTTTGCCCAACGAACTTTGCTGCGAGTGCACTTCCGACGAATTTCCCGACAACTGCAACAAGTACGATTAAACCCGTCACTTTCCACAAATAAGGATCGTTGATCGAATTGATCTGCGTGCGCAATCCTGTGAAAACGAAAAATAGCGGTAACAATAAAATGACCGAAACATCTTCAACTTTTTCGATGATGATGCTTCGGAATTTGGCGTTGTCGGGCATGATCGCCCCGGCCATAAACGCTCCGAAAAGCGCGTGGATTCCAATCACTTCAGTTACGTAAGCCGAAATGATCAACGTCAGTAAAAAGATCGCAACGACCGGTTTGCTTAGGCTGGAGCGTGAATTTTTAAGAGCGCCTACCCTTTCTAAAAACGGCCTTACAATTTTCAGCATCAGGAATACATACGCGATCGCCATTCCGATAATGTAGATCGAACTCACAAAAGATCCGGCTTTTACAATTGCGATCACAGCCGCTAAAATGCACCAGGCCGTGATGTCATCTGCGGCAGCGCAGGTAATGACGATCGTGCCCAACCGGGTTTTATGGATGCCGCGTTCCTGGACAATTCTGGCCAAAACCGGAAAAGCGGTAATGCTCATCGCGATTCCGAGAAACAAGGCGAAAGAAGCAAATTCGACACCTTGCGGCGCAAATTGGTTGTAGATGAAATAAGCCAATCCGATGCCGAGCGTGAACGGAAAAATGATGCTGGCGTGGCTGATCACAACCGCGTCGTTTGCCTTGTTTTTTAAAGCTTTCAGGTCGAGTTCCATCCCGATGACGAACATGAAAAGGATCAGTCCGATCTGGCTTAGGAACTGCAAATTTCCAAGCGATGCCGCAGGAAATAACGTATTTGAAAATTCAGGAAAATACAATCCGATCAGCGATGGCCCGAGCACGATTCCGGCAATCATTTCGCCAATGACGCTGGGCTGTCCAATCTTTCTGAAAATCCATCCGAAGAAACGCGCGACTAAAATAATGGTAATAATCTGGGCTAAAAGAATCGCAAGCGGATGGCTTAAGTTGTGCACCATCGACAGTAAAAATTCCTGCCATTGCCCTTTCCCATTCGGGATGACGACATTGCGTCCGTGCTCCAGCGCTTTTCCCTGCGTTAAAATCCAGTAAATCAGCAATGAAAAACTGCCCGTAATGGTAATGTAGAAGATGGTATTCTTGTAATTCTTCATGCTTGAAAAAATCGGCGCTGGTGGTGCAAAGTTGCGAAACCAAATATATAAATTTTAATGGCATAAAAAACGGGCGTGAAAATTTAATCGGTCCTAAAAACCTCTGATTTTAACCAAAACTGTAGCCCGATTTGCTTTAGAATTGTTCGTGTTTTGTTTACCTTTGCAACCCATTTGAATTTTATGAAAAAGAGATTTAAGGTCGGATTCTGGGAAGGTGTTGCCCGAATCATCCTCAAAAATAGAATTGTAATCCTGATCGGAATTGTTTTGCTGACGGTTTTCCTTGCACTGCAGTGGAAAAACCTCGGGATGACCTACACCGAAGCGAATTTGCTTCCGAAAGACCACATTGCAAACAAACAATACCAGCAATTCCTGGATCGCTTTGGCGAAGAAGGAAATTTGGTCGTGATTGGCGTAAAAGACGATGCCTTTTTTACACCGAAATCTTACGCGGCCTGGCGCGAACTGATGTCGGGTCTGAAGAAAAACAAAGATGTCGATCTGGTTGTTTCGCTGAACGACCTCAAAAAGTTACAGAAAGACACCGTTGCGCAAAAGTTTGACTTGGTTCCGCTGATTGATGAAGCGCAAACCGGCGACGCGTCTTACCTGCGAAAAATCAAAAACGAATTGTTCAACCGATTGCCTTTTTACGAAGGCTTGCTGTTCAACAAAGAATCGGGCAGCTTGCGGTCGGCGGTGTATCTGAATAAAAAAATCGTAAACACTGCTGAGCGCAAGGATTTTATTATTAAAACGCTCGTTCCCGCGGTCGAAAAATTCGAAAAAACAACCGGTGTTGACCTGAAAGTTTCGGGAATGCCCTACATCAGGACGATCAATGCCGAAGACATGAAAGGCGAAATCGGCTTGTTCATTGGTGCGGCTTTGCTGGTGGTTTCGCTGATTTTCTTTTTCTTTTTCCGTTCGTTTCGTGCGACATTCATCTCGATTTTCATTTTGCTTTTTGGCGTGATGTGGTCGTTTGGGACACTCGGCTTGTTTCATTATAAAATCACGATTTTGACTGCGATCATTCCGCCTTTGATTATTGTCATCGGAATTACGAATTGCATCTTCCTGATCAACAAATACCAGCAGGAAATCAAGATCCACCACAATCAGGCGAAGGCTTTGCAGCGCGTCATCTCAAAAATCGGGGTGGCGACTTTAATGACAAACATGACCACGGCGATGGGCTTTGCGACATTTATGATTACGGGAAACGACTTGTTGTTTGAGTTTGGATTGGTGACTTCGCTGAACGTAATTTCGGTGTATTTGCTGACGTTAATGGTCGTTCCGATTGTGTACAGTTTCATGTCGGTTCCAAAAGAAAAGCATTTGTACCATTTGAGCAGAAACTACATTTCGTCGTTTTTGGATTGGGTCGAAAATATCGTAACCAACAAACGAAAAGCCATATATATCATTTACGGACTGCTGCTCGTTTTTAGCATTATCGGGGTTTCACAAATGAAAGTTTCGGGCAGCTTAATTGGCGAAATGCCAAAAACGGCAAAATTTTTTAAAGACATCGTATTTTACGAAAAGGAATTTCACGGCGTGATGCCGCTGGAAATCATGATCGATACCAAACGCAAAAAAGGCGTGATGAAACTCTCGACGATCAAGCAGATGGATGAATTGCAGCAAACGATTGAAAAAATCCCCGAATTGTCAAAACCGGTTTCGATCGTCAATCTGGTCAAATATGCCAAACAGGCGTATTACAACGGAAATCCCGAATATTACGAATTGCCCGCTGCAAACGAACAGGCATTTATCCTGAGTTATGCCAAAAATGCGACGAAGAATTCGAAAGAAAACATCATGAAATCGTATGTCGATTCGACCGGCCAATACACACGGATCACGACATTTATGCGCGACATCGGGACCGAGGAAATGGCGCGTGTCGAAAAACAATTGCAGACTAAAATTGACGAAATTTTTCCGAAAGACCATTATACGGTGACGCTGACTGGAAAAGCTTTGGTTTTCCAAAAAGGAACCGCTTACCTCGTTGACAATTTGATCGAGTCGATTATTTTCGCGATTTTCATGATTGCGGTGCTGATGGCGTACATGTTCAGGTCGGTGAAAATGATTGCCGTGTCGTTGATCACGAATATTTTACCGCTGTGCATTACGTCTGGATTGATGGGTTATTTTGGGATTCCGCTGAAACCGTCGACGATTTTGGTATTCAGTATTGCGTTTGGGATTTCGGTAGACAATGCGATCCAGTTTATGGCGAAATACAGGCACGACCTGATCCTGAACAACGGAAAAGTCAAAAAATCGGTCATGAGCGCGATTCGCGAAACCGGGATCAGTACGTTTTATACGTCGATTGTTTTGGTTTTTGGATTTGCCACTTTTACGCTGTCGAGCTTTAGCGGAACGATTGCGCTGGGCGGATTGATCTCGTGCACGCTGACCTTTGCGATGTTTGCGAATTTAATTGTATTGCCTGCGCTGGTGCTGACCTTTGAAAAGAAACGCCTCAAAAAAGAAGAACTCGTTGACGACGGCATTATCGAATATCCTAATCCTGATCATAAAGACTGATGCTCAATTTTTAGCATGCTGCCCTAGCCCGGATTACCTCACAAATGTTAATTTATTTTGTGTTCGGTCAGTTCGCTTCGCTCGTGTGAAGCTGTATCCTTTTTATTGCGTAACGCAGTGAAGCAGTAAAAAGATACTGCGGAAAGCCGGAAAAAGCTCCTGATTCCTCCGAATGTCGGAATGACATATTAACAAATCCATTATATTTGCGCTTTGGTTCGCCAAATCATATATCAAAAATTTTAAAAATCTTAAATCGAGATGAAACATACAAAAGTTAAAGACTTGCTCAACAGTACGAAAACGCTGCAGGAAATCAATGCAAAAGGCTGGGTCCGCACTTTTAGGAACAATCAATTTATCGCGCTGAATGACGGCTCGACGATCCATAACATCCAGTGTGTTGTTGATTTTGAGAACACGCCTGAGGAAACTTTGAAGAGAATTACGACCGGCGCTGCGGTTTCGGTGATTGGCGATTTGGTTGAAAGCCAAGGAAAAGGCCAGAAATATGAAATCCAGGTGAAAAAACTCGAGATTCTGGGTGATTCGGATGCCGAGAAATTCCCGATGCAGCCGAAGAAACATTCGCTTGAATTTTTGCGTGAGAATGCGCATTTAAGAGTGCGTACGAATGCTTTTGGTGCGATCATGCGCGTGCGCTCGGTGTTGGCTTTTGCGGTGCACCAGTATTTTCAGGAGAAAGGTTTTGTGTATGTGAATACGCCAGTGATTACCGGTGCCGATGCGGAAGGCGCGGGTGAAATGTTTCAGGTGACTTCGTTGCCATTGGACAATTTGCCGAAAAATGAAGATGGAAGCATCAATTATAAAGAAGATTTTTTTGGAAAACATACGAACCTGACGGTTTCGGGCCAACTCGAAGGCGAAACTTTTGCTATGGCTTTGGGGCAGATTTACACTTTTGGGCCAACTTTTAGGGCGGAAAATTCAAATACTTCGCGCCATTTGGCGGAGTTTTGGATGATCGAACCTGAAGTCGCTTTTAATGATTTGCACGACAATATGGATTTGGCTGAGGATTTTATCCAATACGTTATTAAATATACGGTTGACAAATGTGCTGATGATTTAAGTTTCCTTGAAGGCCGGTTATTGGAAGAGGAAAAAGTAAAACCGCAGGCCGAACGTTCGGAAATGCCGCTTTTAGAAAAATTAAATTTTGTACTCGAAAACAATTTCAAACGCGTGTCTTATACCGAAGCGATTGATATTTTGAGAAATTCCAAACCGAATAAAAATAAAAAATTCCAGTATTCGATTGACGAATGGGGCGCTGATTTACAATCGGAGCATGAGCGTTATCTGGTCGAAAAACACTTTAAATCGCCTGTGATTGTTTACGATTATCCGGCGAATATTAAATCGTTTTACATGCGTTTGAACGAAGACGACAAAACCGTGGCCGCGATGGACATTTTGTTCCCGGGAATTGGTGAGATCGTAGGCGGATCGCAGCGTGAAGAGCGTTACGACGTATTGATTGAAAAAATGCGCGTGATCGGAATTGACGAAGAAGAATTGTGGTGGTATCTCGATACGAGACGATTCGGAAGCGCCGTGCATTCAGGCTTCGGACTCGGATTTGAACGGTTGGTTTTGTTTGTAACCGGAATGACGAATATCCGTGATGTGATTCCGTTTCCACGAACTCCGGGAAGCGCAGAATTTTAAGTATCGGTTAATCGGTTAATCGTTACACTGTTTAATCGAAACACCTAAATTCGTGTATCTCGGTTGGCAAGATCGATTGAACAAATAAAAGATTCATCGGAAATTTTAATCGAAAAAACCTAAATTTGTAAGTATCGGTTATCGCAAACGATTCAACGATTCAACGATTCAACGATTCAACGATTCAACGATTCAACGATTCAACGATTCAACGATTCAACGATTCAACGATTCAACGATTCAACGATTCAACGAATAACCGATTAAACAAATCAACGATTCAACATGTTAAAGCAATTCCTAAACCTCAAGCTCTCCCAAAAATTATCTCCACAGCAAATCCAGCTGATGAAGCTAATTCAGCTGCCTACACAGGCGTTTGAGCAGCGTTTGAAAGAGGAAATGAACGAAAATCCGGCACTTGAAGCCGGGAAAGAAGAAGACGAAGACTACGAAAAAGACGAATTCGACAACGAAGAAGAATATGACGATTTCGAGGACAATGAAACCATCGAAACCGACATAAATATTGACGAATACCTCAGCAATGACGAAACGCCCGATTACAAGCTTCAGGCTAATAATTACAGCGATGAAGAACAGCGGGAATCGCCTTTGGCTTCGCCGATCAGTTTTCACCAGGATTTGATCAATCAGCTCAATACTTTTATCTTGAATGACGAGGAACGCGAAATCGCCGAATTCCTTGTAGGAAGCATTGATGACATGGGTTACATTCGTCGCAGCATTCCCGATATTGTCGATGATATGGCATTTACGCAAGGCATTTATACCGACGAAAAAACGGTTGAAAGAATCCTGCATATTATCCACGAACTCGAACCTTCAGGTGTGGGCGCGCGCGATTTGCAGGAATGTTTGCTGTTGCAGTTGAAGCATAAAACGCCGACAGAATCAGTAGAATTGGCCATTGATATTATTGAAAACCAATTCGACGCATTTACCAAAAAACATTACGACAAACTCCAGCAGAAATACGGCATTTCAAATGACAGCCTTAAAAAAGGCATTCATGAAATTGAAAAACTAAACCCGAAACCCGGCGGTTCTTTCGCAGGAAGCAACAAACTCACTGAACATGTCGTTCCCGATTTTGCGATCCGGATTGTTGAGGGCGAACTCGAATTGACTTTAAACGGCAGAAATGCGCCCACTTTGCACGTGTCCAAAGATTACCAGGAAATGCTGCAGACTTATAAAGATTCTCGTGACAAATCGGCGCAGCAAAAAGATGCGGTGCAGTTCATCAAGCAAAAACTCGATTCGGCCAAATGGTTTATCGACGCGATCAAGCAACGCCAGGAAACTTTATTTGTCACCATGAACGCGATCATGCATTACCAGGAAGAATATTTCCTCGACGGAGATGAAACGAAGTTGCGTCCGATGATTTTAAAAGACATTGCCGACATGGTTGGGCTTGATATTTCTACGATTTCGCGTGTCGCGAACAGCAAATTTGTTGAAACGCCATACGGAACCAAACTCATCAAGGAATTTTTCTCGGAAGCGATGAAAAATGATCAGGGTGAAGACGTTTCAACGCTGGAAATCAAAAAAATACTGCAGAATATCATTGAAGACGAAGACAAGCACAAACCGCTTCCAGACGACCAATTAGCCGACATGCTCAAAGACAAAGGCTACCCGATTGCGCGCAGAACGATTGCAAAATACCGCGAACAACTCGATATTCCGGTCGCGCGGATGCGCAGAAAAATGTAGCCTAAATTCCATTGAAAAAAATACTTCCTGTCATTTCTTATGTATTCCACCCGCTTTTCATGCCGGTGTTTGGCGTACTCTTTTATTTTTGGCTGAATGAAAATTACTTTATCCCGGCGCAGAAATACTTGCTGCTGATTCAGGTTTCGATCATTTTGGTGTTGATTCCGGTAGCTGTTTTTTACTTGCTGCGCACTTTGGGCAAAGCCGATTCCGTGATGCTTTCGGATGTTTCCCAACGCAAAATCCCGTTGGCCGCACAAGCCATTTTAATCGGATTATTGATCATGCAGAGCATCCGCCTAGACCTAGTACCGGAATTGTTTTTCTTTTTTGCCGGTGGTTTCATCAGCACGATGATCGCTTTTATTTTGGCATTGGCAAATACCAAAGCCAGCCTGCATCAAATGGGAATCAGTACGCTTACTTTTTTTGTCATTGGCTTAAGCCTGCACAACCACAAAAATGCCATTGCAGTCATTGCCGTTTTATTTTTGATCAACGGATTGGTTGCGACTTCACGACTTTACATGAATGCACACAGCGGAAAGGAATTAATCATTGGTTTTTTAGCGGGCATGCTTCCGCAGATCGCACTCTGGTATTTCTGGCTATAAAATGTAAAACATCAGGCCGAGGTTCAGCGAATTCATCGCAACCGCCTGATTGTTGAGTTTTGCCGACGGTTTGAACAAATCGGTGATTCCGTAATACGCATAAAAATTCCAGGTATTGTACCCTCCGGCAATGTAAGCGCCTGCCTGAAACCTGTTGTAATCACTGTTCTTCGTGACTTTCACATCGTAATTGTCGTCTACGTAAACCGATTTTCCGGAAACCAGGTAACTCAGCTTCACGCCCGAATACACGCGCCAGAACTTATGGCTTTCAGGCGTCGATGTCCGCCATCGAAATTCCAGTGGCACATCGATAAAAATATGGTCGAGCTTGTTTTTTTTATAAGATGCTCCGCTGGCTACGAGATTGTATTGTGGTACACCATCGAGTTTTGAAATGATCAGGTTTTGGAAATATTTATTATACGTGATGCCCAAACCCGTTGCAAGTGCTACCGTCCGGTTTTTGTTGACGGGCATGTCGCGCAAAATCCCTCCGGTGAAACCCGCAGAAAATTTATTTTGTGAAACACCCTGCCTGGTATTGAGCAGTAAATTATAGGTAATGCCCACATAAAACTGATCTTCACGATACAACGAATCAACCGCAATCATTGGCGGCGGATAGTCTTTTTTCTCCTTTTCAGCTTCCTGAGAAAAGAGTTTGAGGCCCGAAAGTAAGATCATCAAAAAAACTTTAAACCGCATAAGAATTGTTTTGCGGTTTAAAGTTACAAAAAAAAGCGGTTTTACGGTTTGTATTATTTTGGGTTTAAAATCGGAATAAAACCAGATCTTCGTTCAACCCATTTAAGGTCAAAATCTTAAGAATTACTTAAAAAAAATATTCTTTTCAATATTATCAAAATTTCTGCGTTAGTGTGAAACCCATATGAAAAGATTGATGATAAAAAATCCGGTATTTCTTCTTTTAACCTTTAGTGTTATCGGTCTTCAGGCACAGAAAATCCCACAGGACAGCATCATTCTCGAAGCGAAATCCAGGAACCTGAATTTCAGTTACAAGCATTTGATCATTCCAACCGTATTGATTGCGTATGGCGCCTGGGGTTTGAAAAGCGACCAGCTCATTCGTTACAATACGGAAATTCGCAACGAGATCATCGAAAATCGGCACAAGCAATTTCCAATCGATGATTATTCAAGATATGCGCCGGTTGTCGCCGTTTACGGACTCAACGCAATGGGAATCAAAGGCAAGCATAATTTTAAAGACCGGACGGTGATCATGCTGACTTCAAACATTATCATGTGTACGACGGTAATGGCTGTCAAAAAAAGCATCAAATCGGAACGGCCGGACGCAAGCAACCTGAGTTCTTTTCCTTCCGGACATACCGCGACTGCTTTTGCCGGAGCCGAATTTATGTGGCAGGAATACAAAGATAAATCGGTTTGGTATGGCATCAGCGCTTACGCCGTCGCGACCGGAACCGGGATTTTCAGGATGTACAACAACAAGCATTGGCTTTCAGATGTTGCGGCAGGCGCAGGCGTGGGAATCCTGAGTACGAAAGTGGCTTATTGGATTCATCCTTATGTCAACAAACTCATTTTTGGGACAAAAGAAACAAAAATGCCAACTTCGTTCATGCCGTATTACAACGGAAAGCAAGTTGGTTTTGGATTGGCCGCTACTTTTTAATATTCGAAAATTATTTTTCAGGTTCAGATTCTTAAACTACTTTAAGTTTTTTCAGGAAGCATTGCTTTAATTTGCTCCAATATAAATCTGATTCATCATAGAAAAAAATACTGCAATGGCACAAATTTACTTGAGGCTGGCTTTGGGAATTGGTTTTATCCTTCCGGTTTTAGACCGCCTTGGGTTTTTAGGCGCACCTGGAACGCCAAATGTAGGTTGGGGAAACTGGGAAAATTTTGCAAAATATACGCATTCGCTGATGCCATACCTGAATGCTTCGGTTTCTAATTTGTTCGGAATTGTTGCAACGATTTCGGAAATCGCTTTCGGGATCATGCTTTTGATTGGTTTTAAAACCCGGTTCGCAGCCTTTGGAAGTTTCCTGCTGACATTGGCTTTCGCACTAAGCATGCTGTTTTTTGCCGGATATCGGGAGCCTTTCAACTATTCTGTATTTACGGCAAGTGCCGCGGCATTGATTTTGGCGATACTTCCCGATTATAAATGGAGTTTGGATAGTTTGAGTGAATAAAAATGTGATTTGTATTATCGGCTGCACTTTATTTTACAAACTGCCTTTAAGAATAGAATTTAAAAGTTACTCAAAACAAAAAACACCGCTAAAAATAGCGCAGTTTTCTTTGGCAGAGAGAATGGATTGCCTGCGGCCATCCCATAAAGGGTGAGCGGTTCAAAGAAAGTCAATGCTACGGCATTTCATGCCGCATCGTATTTTTAGTATTAGGCCTTTAGCAAACCTGCGGCTTGCTTAAGGCCTAATACTAAAAATGCTCCCGCAAGCGGAAGCATTAATTTCTTTTGGCAGAGAGGATGGGATTCGAACCCACGATACCCTTGTGGAGTATACACACTTTCCAGGCGTGCGCCTTCGACCACTCGGCCACCTCTCTAATTGTAACGGCTGCAAAGAACACGAAAAAATCCCAGTTGGCGAAATATAATCTGTGAAAAATTATGACAATTCGCCGCGTATTGATGTTTCATAAATGGTTTTGAAAACATTAGGCGCAACTTGCTGCCCGAGCAGGTACATTAGTTTCGTAATGGCCGCTTCAGTAGTGCTGTCTTTGCCGGAAATCACGCCAATTTTCTTGAGCGACGTGCTGGTTTCATATTGGCCCATACTGACGCTTCCGCCTGAACATTGCGTGACATTCACAACATGAAGCCCGGATTTGATTGCTTTTTTCAGGGCAAAGATCAGCCATTCATCGGTTGGCGCATTTCCCGATCCGTAGGTTTCAAGCACCATTCCTTTGAGGTTCGGTATTTGCAAAATCGCCGAAAGCACCGATTCATTGATGCCCGGAAACATTTTTACGATCACGACATTGTCGTCGAGCTCTTTGTGGAAGATGATTTTTTTAGTTCCATTTTTCGGCAGCATCAAATCGTTGTTGATTTTCAGATGCACGCCAGATTCAGCCAACGGCGCATAATTTGGTGATGCAAATGCATTGAAGTGTTCGGCATTGATTTTTGTCGTACGGTTTCCGCGGTACAATTTGTATTCAAAATACAAACAGACTTCGTTGATCACGGGTTTGTTTTTATGCTGGAGCGACGCGATCTGAATGGCCGTAATCAGGTTTTCTTTCGCATCGGTACGCAAATCCCCAATCGGCAGTTGCGATCCGGTAAATACAACCGGTTTCGACAGGTTTTCAAGCATGAAGCTCAATGCTGAAGCCGAATAGGACATCGTATCGGATCCGTGCAAAACGACAAAACCATCAAAATCATGGTAATTGTTTTCGATGATCGTCGCAATCTTAACCCACTTTTCAGGATTCATATTCGACGAATCGATCGGATTTTCGAATGAAATCGTTTCGATGCGGCAATCGAGCTGCTTGAGTTCGGGAATTTTTTGCAGCAGTTTGCTGAAGTTGAACGCCTTTAAAGCGCCGGTTTCAAAATCCTTCATCATCCCGATGGTTCCGCCGGTATAAATCAGCAAAATGGCCGGTTGCTCAGACATTTTCGTATTTCATTTTGTTGACGACCGGATTCGCATACATCGCTAAAAAGCCCTGCATTTCTACAGGATTATTTTCGTCGATGCGGATTTCGAGCCTTCTTTCAAACAATGATTTTTCGTTTTCAGTGTATTTGTCCGAGAATTTATCGGTCTTGTTTAAAATGTCGTAAGCAATGTAATTTGTCGGCCAAAGTTTGTACGAATTTAAAATTGAATCGTCGATAACCTGTGCCAGTGCCTGGATCTGCTTGTTTGAATTGTCAAATTCAGCGGCAATCTGGTCGAGTTCTGTATCCAAAACATCGCCTACGTGAATGTGGATGCGTTTCTTTTGCCCCATGATTCCGCTAAGCAGCGTCATGAAATCCTCATTTTTCTCTTTGATGTAAATCTGATTATTCGCTTCGGCGCGCAATTGCGGCATTTTCAGAGCATCGGTCGGATCGTATTCGTAAGAAATCGAAACCGGAACAATCTTCACCTTCTTGAAATAATCCATCAAATTCGCTTCATCCGATGCCATCGCAAGCATTTTCAAAACGCCCGGATGCGTCGCGTCATTGCCATCTTTCGTTCGTCCTTCGCGTTGTGCGATCCAAACCGAGCGGTTTTCGCGCAACAGCAATTGGGCGATGTATTCCGACATTAATTTCGAGCTTTGCAGCAATTCGCGTGGCGACAAACCCCGTTGCACCAAAAAGTTCCTATTGAGTTTGGACAAGGCCAAAAGAAAGGATTTCTTTACCAGATTGTCCCCGATCGCCGAAGCCGTCATCACCAATCCGTGGTCGAAAAGGCTGGCATTTAACAGCGACGTATCGAGAATGATGTCGCGGTGGTTTGATATGAAAAGGTAAGACGTGTTTTTTTCGAGGTGCTCAAAACCCGAAGTCGTAAGTCCGTCAGAGCTTCTTTCAAGCACTTTCTGAACCGACTGGTAAATAAAATTACACTGGAAATCGCGGATCGAATGGGTTTTTCGGAGCTGTTCTTTCCAAATTTCATCATCCACATCGGGAAAGGTAAAATCCATTAGCGCCTTCATCATCGGATGGTTTACGGCTTTTTGGATATTCTCATTGATCTCGGCGTCATAAAAAGGACGAATCGCGTCAAATTTCTGCATTTTTGTTCATTTTATTTAGGCATTCACAAAAGAACGAAATTTTATTGAAATTTTTTTCGGGTTTATGCATTAAATACCAAAAATCGTTTTGGAATTTTCAGTTGTGATCCGGGCGACTTCTTCAGGTGAAATGTGGTAGATTTCTGCCAGTTTATGGACGACATTTACGATATAACTGCTTTCATTGCGCTTGCCGCGGAAAGGAACCGGCGCGAGGTAAGGCGAATCGGTTTCGAGGACAATGTTCCGGATGTCAATCTGATTTAAAAACTGGTCGATCTTGCCGTTTTTGAAAGTAACGACTCCGCCGATGCCGAGTTTCATTCCGCATGAAATCGCTTGTAAAGCCTGTTCGTAATTTCCGGTGAAGCAGTGGAAAATCCCAAAAAGCTCAGGAGATTTTTCATCTTCCAATATTTCGAAAATTTCATCAAAAGCATCGCGACAATGAATATTTATCGGAAGTTTGTATTGTTTGGCGAGCTGGATTTGCCTTCTGAAAGCGATCTGCTGGATGCCGAGCGTTGTTTTGTCCCAATACAAATCGATGCCGATTTCACCGATGCCGTAAAATTTTCTCCGGGCGAGTTCGGCTTCAACAAAAGCGAGTTCGGCTTCGTAATTTTCCTTCACGTAAACCGGATGCAATCCCATCATCAGGAAAACATTTTCGGGGAATTGTTTTTCCAATTCATACATCGATTCGGTGCAAGTCGAATCAATTGCAGGGATAAAAAATCTAGTAACGCCTTTATCAACGGCGCGTTGGATCATTTCATTCCGGTCATCTGAAAATTCATTACTGTAAAGATGTGTATGCGTGTCGGTAATAATCATAATATGTTTTTGAAGTTGCAAAGGTAACTTTTTGGTTTGAAAGGCGCTTTCATTCCCCAATAATTCCCCTATATTTGGGAATCAATTTGCCATATGAAAGACCTGTACGACCTCCTGAAAAAGGAAAATTATAAAAAAATTAAATTCAAAGTGACCAAAACGCATCATTTGCTGATCAAAGCCACGATTAATGGCGTAAAAGGCGATTTTATCCTCGACACCGGCGCATCAAACAGCTGCGTTGGTTTTGAAAGTATCGAATTGTTTAAACTCAACGCCGGAAATTCGAAGACTAAAGCCGCCGGAGCCGGTGCGATTGGGATGTTTACACAAATCGCTAAGACGAATAAACTAAAACTCGGAAGCTGGAAAGACAACGATTTTAATTTAGTGATCTTTGATTTGTCGCATGTGAATTCGGCTTTGGAGCAGCATAAAGTGAAGACGGTTCAGGGCATTATCGGGGCAGATGTTTTGATTGGTGGGAAAGCGGTTATTGATTATGAGGGGAAGTTTTTGTATTTGGTGTGAAAAAGATAAGCTTGGATTTTGATTAAATATTTTCGAAATCTACTTTCAAAACATTCTTACTTTCAACAACATCATACGTTAAAGTATAAGTTGCTAAATGTTCAAATTTACATTCGTCAGAATAAATATGAATTAAATAGCCATCAATGAAATTTTTAGCCCAAACTAATTCATTAACAGAGATAAAATAATTGTACCATTTTCTTTCGCCTAATTTAGTTGGATTTAATTTGTTGGTTTTTAGAGCGTTTTGAATTTTGGCGTGGAGTTTACTCATAATTTTAATTTGCATAATCTAAAAACAAATGATAAATTTCTTTTTCCTGATGTTTGGATAAGAAAGAAATCATTTCTATTTTTTCATTACTTCTTTTGTCTTTTTCAAGTAATTTATTAATTCCCTCAACACAATTTTCTACACTTCCTTCAAGAACATAGCCAACAAGAAATCCTTCACAATTATAATATTTACCACCAGCTAAAAAATTATCAATTCCTGTTTTTATATATCTTCTTTTTAAACCAGAATCTTTTGTCTTAAGGTTTTTTGCTTCTACATAATATTGATAATCTTCTGCTTCCCAAAATTTGGAAAATCTCATATCTATTCTTGAAAGTTTTGAAGCAAAACCTTTAACTTGACTTGCCGTTTTGTCAAATACATATTCTTCTCTATTTGTAAATATTTGCCATTTTTTCCTTTTTGGATTTTCGCCTATGTGGGAATGAAGAACTGTAGTAATGTCATTTTCTTCAAAATCTAATGAAATAGATTTATTTAACCGAGAAATCTGATAAGCTTCAACGAATAAAGTTACACACCGCTCTTTGAACTTGTTTTGAAATTTTAAAAAAATTGAAGTGGATAGAATTCCTGCCATTATTCTTTCATGTTAAGAATTTCAACCAATAAAGATTTACTATCTTCCATAGCGGCAGTTTGACTCCAAAATCTTTTTTGATTTGGTTTTATAATGTAAATATCATCCCCATCATAATAATTGAGTTTCTTTCTAAAATAAAGATTTTGTGACTCTTTATTCCAAAGTTTTTCGTCTAACGATTTAAGTTCTTTGTAAATATCCTCCTTTGAAATTTCAGTTTCTTTCAATTCATTCCCAAAAGACAATTTAACCAAATACAAAGGGCAGTTTCTATCAATTGAATAATGGATTGCCGAAACTTTTAAATCTACATCATCAAGCCACTCATTTAGTTCTTTCGTTACTCTTTTAGAATAGATATCAATATTAGTGACCGGCAAAACAGCATTTGATTTTTCTTGTTTTTCAAATAGATCTAAACTGTTAATTTTAGAATATCATTATAAATGATTTGGTCAATTTGCTTTTCTAAATTAGTAATGTTTTGATCTACATTGTCCGATTTTTTTATTGAAATTATTTCATCAATTTTCGAACAGAGAATATTAATGTTTTTTATTTCAATATTTTCAATAATCGCAGGAAGTTGTAACATTTCATTTGATTGAACTCTTTCTCTTTCGATACCCCAAGAAGCAGAACTTAATGAAAGATAATAATTAGAAAAAATGGAATTGATAAATGCAGATAAGACCTTTAGAATACTGACATCTTTATTTACTATGCTATAACTCATATGATAGCAATCAAAATCTATTATACTTGAACAATATTCCTTTTCTTTTTGACCCTCTTTAATTACTAAAAACGGACTTTTATAAAGAAGTTCATTTGTTGGTCTAAATATTTTAGAATTTTCAACTATCGCATTTCGAGAAGTATAATATTTATTTATTAAACTCGTATCAATAACTTTTTTTGGTATAAAAAACTTATTCTGTTGAATCTGTTTTTTATCCGGCGAATGAAGTCCACTTCCTTTAGTCCATTCACTTTTATTTGCCTCAAAATACTCTTCAAGGTTGATATATTTTGCTTCTAATTTTTCAATCAACTCAAAATCAAAATGACTTCCCCACATGGCTATTTTCCAAATTTTGGTATCCGGTTTTTGACATTCTATTCTTGGCAAATGCTTTTCATCCAACGGATCGATGACAATTCCTTCTATAAGATCATTTTTGATATAGGTCTTTGGAGCATAATATTTTATTGTTTCACTTTGGCCTTTTGGAATTTCGCTTTGATAAAAAAGAATACTAATTGGCCCAACTGCTGAACCAAAAAGTTGTCCGCCGGAAAATTTTGGCGCTTTTCTTAAAATTGAAAAATTATATACTTTCTCAACATGATTATTATTAAATAACCATTTTCTAAAATTCTGATAAGTGCTACCGGTATTAGTTAAAACTTTGGTATTGAAAATTAAAGCAATTTTTCCTTTCGGTGATAACAATGTTGCTTTATGCAAAAATGGCAAAACCATTTCCTGAGCAAAATTTTCCTTTTTGCTATAAGCGGTTATTGTTGGCAATAAATTTTTCGTGCCAAAAGGCGGATTACCAACAATTAAATCAAAATCTTGCAATTCTTTAATTTCGGACAAATCAGAAATTGTATCTTTTTTGAATAGATTTTTTCCTTGCTCTTTTAAACTTGAATCTTCGGGATCGTTAATCAAATAAGGAAATTTTATGGATCCATTCCACCAACCCGTTTTTGGGTCAAGATTGTCTAACAAGGCTAAATACAGACTGAATGCCGCAACTTTTATAGATTTTCCATCAAGCTCAATTCCAAAAATATTGGTTTTAAGAATTTCAACTAAAACATTAAAGTCGGTAAGCGCTGAACGGTGTTTATTTTCATAGCGCTTTACCAACCTTTTAAAACTCTGAACTAAAAAAATTCCCGAACCACAACTAGGATCTAATGTCTTTACATTATAATCCGATTCGTTGTTTCTGACAGGTAATTTTTCATTAAGAATTAACTCAACTAATGATGGTGGTGTGTAGAAAGTTCCTGTATTTTTTTTCTCTTTATTATCTAATTCTGACAAAAAGTTTTCATAGATTTCACTTAATAATTCAATTCGGATTATACTAAAATCAAATAACTTCCAATTAAATAATTTTGGCTGGTACCCATCAATATTGCCATCAAAAAAACATTTCCCTATTAACGACAGATGCTCATTTGTAATGAATTTTTTTTCGTTTTCTTCAAAATTAAATAAACTCCCATTAAAATCATCTGCTAATTTTTCGAACAGATTGTAAGTCGCTTCTATATCTTCTAAAATATCGAAAAAAGAATTCGCTTTTGGTAAAAAAGATTGATACAAATCTATAGACGTTGCATTCCGGTCTTCTAAATAAAACAAAAACAAAGAGCGCATTATTAATTTATGGATAATAAATTTATTCATTAATCCTGTTTTAGCTAATGCATTAGCAGCATTTATAAGACTTTGAACCAAAAACTTATCAACCCTATTTTTAAGATTTATCTTTTCTCTAATCTGTTTCGCTTCGAGTGCAGACCAAATAAAGCCCGTATCAATAGCAATTCTGGAAAACAGCGTATTTAATGTTTTAAGTTTTTCGACATCTGTACTTTTAGAAGCAAAAACCTCTAATCCTTTTAACTCAGTACCAAACGATTCATCATTTTTATATACAACTGGCTTTTCAGAGCAATTGTAAATTCTAATTTCGGTTTTAGAATAAACGTACAAGAACAATACTTTTTGATAATTCCAACAAATACGTTGAATCTCAGAAATCTGCTTTAAAGTTAAAATATCAAATGCATCAACTTCTTTCAAAAATAAACCCGGTTGATTTTCGTTCGCATAAATTTTTACAATCCCGTGTTTCTTTTCATCAAACAAATTGCTTTCTAGATTTTTGCTATCAATAGCAAATTCTATTAAGTCTAATTGTTGGATAATTGGATTGGTCATTTTAAATTCTTTTATACAAAAATAAATCTATATGCATATATTTTTACTTTTCAAAGTAAAAAATATAAACAAAAATCCCGCTTAGTTTCCTAAACGGGATTTTTTATTTAAACCTTTAAACATTAAAGCTCCAACGCTTTTTTAGGATTGTTGTCCATCAGCAATTCCGCAGGATTTTCCAAGCCTTCTTTCACGGCTACCAAGAAACCAACAGATTCGCGTCCGTCGATGATCCTGTGGTCGTACGACAAAGCGACATACATCATCGGGTGGATTTCTACTTTACCGTTCACGGCAATCGGACGCTCAATAATGTTGTGCATCCCAAGGATTCCTGATTGTGGCGGATTGATGATTGGCGTAGACAACATGCTTCCAAAAACACCACCGTTTGTAATGGTAAATGTCCCGCCGGTCATGTCGTCAACTGTGATCTGGCCGTCGCGCGCACGCAATGCCAAACGTTTGATTTCTGTTTCGATACCGCGGAAAGAAAGCGTTTCTGCATTTCTCACCACCGGAACCATTAAGCCTTTTGGCCCTGAAACGGCGATCGAAATATCCGCGAAATCATAAGAGATCTTTTCGTTTCCATCGATCATCGAGTTCACATCCGGGAACAATTTCAAGGCTCTGGTTACGGCTTTGGTAAAGAAAGACATGTAACCCAATCCGAGTCCGCCGTGTTTGGCTTTGAACGCGTCTTTGTATTCGTTTCTGATCGTATTGATCGGCGTCATGTTGACTTCGTTAAAAGTCGTTAACATCGCGGTTTCATTCTTCGCAGCAACGAGTCTTTCGGCTACTTTTCTGCGCAACATCGACAATTTCGTACGTTCTGAACCGCGGTTTCCACCAGTTGGCGTTCCCATGGATGGCACAGCGTTTACCGCATCGTCTTTGGTAATTCTTCCGTCTTTTCCTGTTCCGGAAAGCGTTGAAGCATCGATATTTTTTTCGTCGAGTATTTTTTTCGCTGCCGGTGATGGCGTTCCTGTAGCATAAGTTGCTGCTGGCGCCGGAGCCTTTGGTTCTTCTTTTTTAGGTTCTTCAGCCTTTGGCGCTTGCGCTTTGACCTCTTCTTTCGGAGTTTCTGCAGCCGGAGCCGATCCTGATGGTTTTGCAGCATCAGTATCGATTAGGCAAACGACCTGCCCTACTTTAACCGCGTCGCCTTCCTCAGCTTTTAGCGTGATGATTCCCGCAGCTTCTGCTGGCAACTCAAGGGTCGCTTTGTCTGAATCGACTTCGGCAATGGCTTGGTCTTTTTCTACATAATCGCCGTCTTTTACGAGCCAAGTTGCGATTTCAACTTCGGTGATCGATTCGCCTGGTGAAGGCACTTTCATTTCTAAAATCATGGTTGTATATTTTAGTGTGATTTATTTTATATCTGATTTTACAAACTTTGAACTTATACCTGACAGCCACTGGCTGTCCTCATTTTAATTTCAAATATTTCTAAAATCATAATTTCTTACTTTATGGTTTTTATATTTTCTTACTTCAAAATTCGTTATTCGTTAATCATCGTTCAACATTTTTTAAAGTTTGAATATCGATTAACGAACATTCAATGTTGAAGTTTTAGAACCCTAGCCCTGATGGAAGCGGCATCCTTTTGAGGCTTTTCGCCGAAAAAGATATAGCGGACAGCAGGAAAAAGCTCCTAAATTTAATTAAATAAATTCTTATCAAAAACCATCGCAACCGCTGCAGCATGGCGTTTTTTAGAACGGGCATAACTTCCGGCAGCCGGCGCGCTATAAGCTTTTAACGAGGCTACCCTTAATTTTACGAGATGAAAATTCATCAGCATAAAACTGTAAGCGCCCATATTTCTTGGCTCTTCCTGTGCCCAAACGTAATCGTCGGCATTTGGGTAAGAAGCGATAATGTCCTGCAATTGCTCGATTGGCAGCGGGAACAATTGTTCGATTCTTACGAGCGCAACATCTTTTCTTTCTTTGGCTTCGCGCTCTGCCAATAGATCGTAATAGAATTTACCGGTACAGAACACCAATGTTTTAACTTCTTTTTTGTTGATGGCACGGTCGTCGATGACTTCCTGGAAGCTTCCGTTTGCGAATTCATCAGCAGAAGAAACGACTAACGGATGGCGCAACAAACTTTTCGGGGTAAACACAATCAACGGTTTTCTGAACGTGTTTTTCATTTGTCTTCTGAGCAAATGGTAGAAATTGGCAGGCGTCGTACAATCGGCTACATACATGTTTTCGTTGGCACATTGCTGTAAATAACGCTCCATTCTTGCTGAGGAATGCTCTGCTCCTTGCCCTTCATAACCATGTGGCAACAGCATCACGAGTCCGTTTTGGTTGTTCCATTTGTCTTCGGCAGCAGAAATATACTGGTCGATCATAATTTGTGCACCGTTCGAGAAATCCCCGAATTGCGCTTCCCAAATCGTCAATGTTTTCGGACTGGCCAACGCATAACCGTAATCGAAACCAACGACGCCGTATTCAGAAAGTAAAGAGTTGAAAATATTGAATTTTCCTTTTGCTTCGGGCAACTGCTGCAATAAAATCACTTCTTCTTCAGAATCTTCGACTTTTACGACGGCGTGACGGTGCGAAAATGTTCCGCGTTCTACGTCTTGTCCGGAGATCCGAACATCGTAACCTTCGGTCAAAAGTGAACCGTAAGCAAGCAATTCAGCCATCGCCCAGTCGAGTTTGTCCGTTTCGAAATACATCGTTTTGCGGTCGTTGATGAGTTTGGAGATTTTGCTGATGAATTTTTTATCCGATGGCAATTCGGTGATCACTTTTGCGATTTCCGTGAGTTTTTCTTTTGGGAAAGTCGTATCGGTTTTCAATAACATTTCTGCCTGGTCTGCCTGGTGAAATCCTTGCCATTCGTTTTGCATGAACGGCGTGATGATCGTTAGGTCTTTTTTGCGCGATGCTTCGAGATTTTCTTCGAGTACCGCTTTGTATTGGTCTTCGAGTCCTTTGACATAATTGGCGTCGATGATTCCGTCTGCCAGTAATTTTTCAGCGTAAATGTCGCGCGGATTCTGGTGTTTCGAAATGATCTTGTATAATTTCGGCTGTGTAAAACGAGGCTCGTCGCCTTCATTGTGGCCGTATTTTCTGTATCCCAACAAATCGATGAACACGTCGCTTCCGAATTCCATACGGTAATCCAAAGCAAACAACATCGCATGAACAACAGCTTCGGCATCATCTGCATTGACGTGCAACACCGGAGATAAAGTCACTTTTGCAATGTCTGTACAATAAGTCGACGAACGTGCGTCAAGATAATTCGTTGTAAAACCAACCTGGTTGTTGATCACCACGTGAATTGTTCCGCCGGTTTTATAACCGTCGAGCTGCGCCATTTGTACGATTTCGTATACAATTCCCTGTCCGGCAACGGCGGCATCTCCGTGAAGCGCAATCGGCAATACTTTAGAGAAATCATCTGGGAAATAGCGGTCTTGTTTCGCACGCGTAATGCCTTCAATGACTGCTCCAACAGTTTCCAAATGCGATGGATTTGGCGCTAAATTGATGTTGATCGATTTTCCCGATTTCGTTCTCCTGTCGGATGTCAATCCCAAGTGGTATTTTACGTCACCGTCGAAAAGCGCATCATCGTCGTAATCTTTTCCATCAAATTCAGAGAAAATATCCTGGGTTGATTTTTTAAAGATGTTTGCGAGCACGTTCAAACGCCCACGGTGCGCCATTCCCATCACGAATTGCTCTACGCCTTTTTCAGCAGCAGCCTCAATTAATGCGTCAAGTCCGGGAATGATGGATTCGCCGCCTTCGAGCGAGAAACGCTTTTGGCCGACATATTTGGTGTGAAGGAAGTTCTCGAAAGAAACCGCTTCGTTTAATTTTTCGAGTATGTTTTTTTTCTGTTCTGCAGAAAATTTCGGGATGTTGTCGTTGTAACCGATCTTGTCCTGGATCCATTGAATCACTTCAGGCTTGCGGATGTACATGTATTCGACCCCGATGGATTCGCAGTAAATTTTATCCAGGTGGTTTAAGATTTCCTGAAGCGTACAAGGCGCCAGTTTCATCGCTTTGGCCGCATCAAAAACCGTATTCAGATCCGATTTTGAGAGTCCGTAGTTTTCAATGTCCAATGTTGGCGACCACGTTCTTCTTTCGCGAACCGGATTGGTTTTGGTAAACAAATGCCCGCGCGTTCTGTAAGCGTCGATCAATTTTAAAACGTTGAATTCTTTCTGGAGTTTTTCAGAGATTTTGCTGATATCCGGACTGTCAGAAGCGGCAAAATTGGCCATCTGAACGGCAGGCTGTTCGTCGTTGTAAGTCTGCATTCCGAAGTCGAAACCCTGAAAAAAACTTCTCCAGCTTGGCTCGACGCTGTCGGGATTCTCTAAATATTGATCGTATAATTCGGCGAAAAAGGCGGTGTGTGCTGCGTTTAAAAAGGAAAACCTATCCATAGTATTATTAAAATATCCTCAGTTAAAAATAGTCCCGCAAAAGTACGACAATTGAAATAACAATTTAACTATTTTTTAGATACTTTTATGTTTTCAAACCCATTTATCAAAAAAGATGAAAAAGCCTGATTTTTTTACAGTTTGCAAAAATTTAATTTGCGTTTTCGGGATATTTTTAGTCATCCCGGTTTTTGCGCAAAGTGAAGATAAAAAATTTCAGATTGGCGGCGGATTGGGTTTGAATTTTGGCTCCGGCTTTACCGATTTGACTGTTGCGCCGAGCGTTATTTACAGTTTCAATAGGTATATTGCGGCTGGTGTTGGGCTTCAGGGCAGTTATGTTCGGGTGCGCGGCAATTACGAATCGTATATTTATGGCGGAAGCTTGATTGCGCTCTTGGCGCCGGTCGAGCAAATCCAGGTTTCGGCCGAATTGGAGCAATTGCGCGTCAATACCAATTTTTCAGGGACTGCTGTTGATGACAATTTCTGGAATACCGCTTTATACCTCGGCGTGGGTTATCGTACCCAAAATGTCACTGTCGGGATTCGCTACAACGTGCTTTACCGCGAAAGCCGTAGCGTGTACAGCGAGCCGTTCATGCCTTTTATCCGTGTTTATTTTTAAAATTTTGAATATGGTGACCAAACAAATCGCAAAACATTTCCGCGACGTGCATTTTGGCGGAAACTGGACGACATCAAACCTGAAAGACCAATTGGAAGGCTTGAACTGGGAACAGGCAACCACGAAAGTGTATTCGTTTAATACGATTGCAACGCTCGTTTTCCATGTCAATTATTATGTCAGCGAAGTACTGAAAGTGTTGCATGGCGGACCGCTTGAAGCCAGTGACAGATACAGTTTTGACGCGCCTTTAATTGCATCTGAAGCAGATTGGGAACGGTTGAAAAATAAAGCGCTAAGCGATGCCGAAGCCTTTGCAGATTTAATTGAAACGCTGCCCGAAGGACAGCTTTTTGAAGATTTTACCGATGCCAAATATGGGAATTATTACCGGAATTTACACGGGATTATCGAGCACACGCATTACCATCTGGGACAAATTGCACTAGTCAGAAAAGTCGTGATGGAACAGGAAACGAAAATTTAAAACCGGTTTCTAAACCACACTTTTTGCCATTCCCTTTTCAGAATCAAAAAGGCAACCTGTTCGGAAAGCACCACTAAATCGGAGCCGTCAAGTTTTTTTATTTCACTTTCGTTGACGTCAATAATATACAAAAGATTTAAGTATTCGGCGAATTTGTATTGGATCAAACGGTAGACTTTTTCGTGCAATTGCACTTTGAGTTCATTCGGTTTCGTGCTCATCGGGAAATCTACGCCTTCGTTCGCAAGGTTGAAATCTTTGTTGATCTGCTCGATGAGTTTGAGGTACAGGTTTTCTGTTTCGGCTTCAGCCAACAACAAATCGGTATTGATTGGCGCTACAAACATTACACTTTTCTTCCCATTAAATTTTCACCGAAAGCTTTCAGTACCATTTTCTTTTCATCTGAAATCTGCATGTTTTCCAAAGTTTCAAATGCTTTGAACGTGTAATCTTTAATTGCTTTTTGTGTCGCTTCGGACGCGCCGGTTTCATCGAAAATCTGCTTGATCGAATGGATCTTTTCCGTGTTATCGGCAGGCTGAACCGAATACAGATGCAGCAATTGTTCGCAATGTTCTTTTTCAGCAAATTCGATTGCCTTCAGATACAAATACGTTTTCTTATTTTCGATGATGTCGCCGCCAACCTGTTTCCCGAACGTTTCCGGGTTTCCGAAAGCGTCTAAATAATCGTCCTGCAATTGGAATGCGATTCCGAGATTGAGTCCGAAATTGTAAATCGCCTCGCAATTTTCCTCAGATGTTTTGGCGATGATCGCGCCCATTTTCATCGCAGCGGCAACCAAAACAGCGGTTTTGTATTCGATCATTTTTAAATATTCTGGGATCGTGACATCGTCGCGGTTTTCAAAATCGACGTCCCATTGCTGGCCTTCGCAGACTTCAAGCGCGGTTTTGCTGAACAATTTCGCGAGTGATTTGAACACTTCGGGTTCGTATTGTTCGAAATATTGGTAGGCTAAAATCAGCATCGCATCACCCGATAAAATTCCGGTGTTCAGATTCCATTTTTCATGAACCGTTTCATTGCCTCGGCGCAACGGCGCAGCATCCATGATGTCATCGTGAACGAGCGAGAAATTGTGAAAAACCTCAACTGCCATCGCTGCCGGAAGCGCTTTTTGATAATCGGCATCAAAAACTTCGGCGGCCATTAACGTAAGCACCGGACGAATTCTTTTCCCGGCCAGGCCGATGATGTAATCAATAGGCTCATATAGGTTGCGCGGTTCCTTCAACAGCGACTGGCTTTCAATGTAATCGGCGATAAATTCCTGGTACTGTGGAATGGAATGCATGAAGATAATTTTCGGCTAATTTAGGCTTTTCGATACAAATGAACATTCACAATCAAATGTTAAATTTTTGTAAAGACTTTGGAAACTATTTTTGTATTCAAAGTTTCCAATTTACATTTGCATCGGAAATTTAACATTTCCTTTTATCGAAAATGAAAGAGAAAATTATAGAAAAAGCAACAGATATGTTTTTGAAACTCGGTTTCAAGAGCATTACCATGGACGACATTGCCGGGGAAATGTGCATTTCAAAAAAAACGATCTACAAATATTTCATCAACAAAGAAGTTTTAATTGCTGAAAGTACGGAAACTTTAAACCGGACCGTGATGAATATCATCGATTCGATCATCGCTAAAAATTACAATCCGATCGAGGAAAATTTTGAGATCAGGAGAATATTCAAAGGCATTTTCCAATCTACCGAAACTTCGCCTTTGTACCAACTCAAAAAACATTATCCGGAAATTTACGAAAAAGTAGTCAATACCGAATTTGAAGAATGCTACAAATATCTGGTTCACAACGTTGAAAAAGGCATTGCACAAGGTTATTACCGCGAAGGGATTCATGTAGAGCAATACAGCAGAATGTATTACATGCTGACATTTGCCATCAACGAAAACATCAAATCTGAAAAAGAGGCGCGCGAACTCGAACTTGCCGCTTTGGAATACCATACCCGCGCCATGGCTACTGAAAAGGGCATTGCAGAACTCGAAAAACAACTTTCAAATCCTAACATATAACCATCAATCAATGAAAAAAGTAACATTAATCACCCTGCTGTTGTTGGCTTTCGCAGCCAAAGCACAGGTCAAGACCACCGAAAAGCAAAGCTATTCTTTCAGTCTGGACCAAGCCATCGGCCATGCATTGGAGCATAATTATGCCGCCATCAATGCCACACGCGACATCGAAATTGCCAAACAGAAAAAGCGCGAAACAACCGCAACAGGTTTGCCGCAAATTAACGGCGTTGTCGATTATGCGAACAATATTGAAATCCCACTGAGCGTGCTTCCTGCAAAAATTATTGATCCGACTGCTAAAGATGGTGAATTTATTGCGGTGCCGTTTCAACCCAAGCAAACTGTAACCGCCGTGGCTACTTTACGCCAGTTGCTTTTTGACGGTTCTTATATTGTCGCACTTCAGGCTGCAAAAACGTACCTTCAATATTATGAGAATGCGAAACAGAAATCGAATGTAGTAATTCGTGAGAACGTAATCAACGCCTATGGGAATGTATTGTTGGCAGAAGAAAGCATTGCCATTTTAAATCGAAACAAAAGTACACTCGATAAAACTTTCAACGACACGCGTGAAACGTTTAAAAACGGTTTGATCGAAGAAGAAAATGTCGAGCAATTGCAGATTACGCTGGCTTCGGTAAACAGCAGCCTGAACAATACGACGCGTTTGCGCGACATCGCCTATAAAAACCTCAAGATCATTTTGGGAATTGACATCAACGACGATTTGCAGCTCACGAGCAAACTTGAAGACCTGACCATTCAAAACCTCGATATGGCATTGGCAAAAGGCGAATTCAACATTGCAAACAACACCGATTATAAAATGGCTCAGAACTTTGAGCAGCAACGCACCCTGGAATGGAAATTAGAGCGCAGCAAAGCCCTGCCGTCTCTTTCTTCGAGCTTGAATTTTGGTTACAATGCCTTCGATAGCAAATTTTCTTTCCTGAGTGATGCCAAATATTATAATTTTTCAACCTTTGGCGTAAGCTTGAACATCCCGATTTTTAGCAGCTTTGCAAGAAGTGCGCGTACCCAACAGGCCAAAATTGCTTTGGATCAGGCCAAAACACAACTCACAGAAACCAGCCAGCTTTTGCAATTGCAATATGAAAGTGCCAAAAGCGAATACGAATTCAGCGTTGAAGAATATGCCACTGCAAAAAGCAACCTAAACCTGGCCGAACGCATCGAACGCAAGCAACAAGTCAAATTTACCGAAGGGCTTTCTTCAAGTTTTGATTTTAGCGAAGCCCAACGCCAATTGTATACTGCACAGCAAAATTATCTGCAGACCATGGTAGACATCATCAACAAAAAAGCCACTTTGGAAAAAGTGATGAACAACAAATAATCCAACATCAATCAGATACACCATGAAATCAAACATGCAAGAACACAAAAATATCACGAATATGAGTAAGAAAATAATGTTATACGGCGCCATTGCATTCATTATGGCTTCTTGCGGAAACAAGCAGGACAATGCCAATATCGATTCGATCATCGCATCGAAAAACCTTGAAGCCATTAAAGCCAAAAGGGCCGCGCTTCAGGCGGATATCAGCAAAATCGACGATGCGTTAGGCAATTTGGAAAAGAAATCAGACGAAGCGCTTGTGAGCGTTGTTAAAGTTTCTGATACGATCTTCAACCACGCGATCGAAATTCAAGGAAATGTAGAAACCAAAGAAAATCTTGTGGTTTATCCGCAATTTTCAGGAACACTCGAAAGCCTGAATGTTGTCGCCGGGCAAAAAGTCTCAAAAGGACAAGTTTTGGGCAAAATCGACGATGGCGGTTTGGGTCAGCAAGTGGCGCAATTGGAAACACAATTGGCTTTGGCGAAAACCACTTTCGACAGGCAAAAACGTTTGTGGGATCAGAAAATTGGCTCTGAAATTCAATATTTGCAGGCACAAACCTCGATGATCAGCCAGCAAAAAGCCGTCGCTCAGGCGAAAGCACAATTGGCAAAAACGGTGCTGACTGCGCCAATTTCGGGAACAATTGACGAAATTATTACCGACAGAGGTTCGGTTGTAGCGCCTGGACAAGGCATCGTTAGGGTTGTAAACCTTTCAAATATGTTCATTTCGACTTCGGTTCCTGAATCTTACATCGGAAAATTAAAAATCGGAACACTTGTAGACGTCGAATTGGCTTCATTAGGAAAAACCTATAAAGGAAAAATCCGTCAGGTTGCGAACAACATCAACCCAAACAACCGTACGTTTGGTGTAGAAGTGACCGTTCCAAATACCGACAACTTATTGCGTCCGAACCAGGTTGCCAAACTCAAAGTGATCGATTATACGAACAAAAATACGATCGTCGTTCCTACGAATGTGATCCAACAGGATGCTGAAAACAACAAATTTGTTTTTGTAGCGTCGAATGTCAATGGAAAAACCGGAACCGCTAAAAAAGCCATTATCAAAACCGGGCAGTCAAGCGGAAACGTGACTGAAATTACCAGCGGGCTTAACGCCAATGACCTGATTGTAACCGAAGGCGCAAACGCCATTTCAGAAGGAATGAAGCTGAATTTCTAAATTATTCAAAGTTTGAGATTCTGGCAAAACCCTGAACCTCAAACCCTGAACCCAAAACCTAAAAAAATGAGTCACAATAAACACGAATTTAGCATATCCAGCTGGGCGGTAGACAACCGGGTTACCGTTTACATTTTCACGCTGTTGATCGTGATCACAGGTGTGATTGCCTACATCACGATGCCGCGCGAGGATTTTCCCGAGGTCATCGAAAACAAAATTTACATTTCATCTGTTTTCCCTGGAAACTCGGCTGAAGATGTCGAAAAACTGATCATCAAGCCGCTCGAAAAAGAAATCAAAAACATCAGCGGCGTGTATAAAATCACATCGAGCTCGTTTCAGGATTACGGAATGATCGTGGTCGAATTTGACGATAAAGTCACGATCGAACAGGCCAAAGAAAAGACAAAAGACAAAGTCGATATTGTAAAAGCCGATACCGACTGGCCGAACCTCGACAACGGCGGAAAAGTAGAACCGAGCGTTTTCGAACTTAACATTTCTGAAGAAGTGCCGATCCTAAACATCAACCTTCAGGGAAACTACACGACACAACAGCTGAATGCTTACGGAAAACTGATCGAAGACGACCTTGAAGAAATTCCGGAGGTCAAAGATGTCGTGATTTTAGGTGTAGACGAAAAAGAAGTCGAGATCGCAGTAGACATCTTTAAAATGCAGGCGGCACAGGTTTCTTTTGACGAAATCCAGAATGCCGTAAAATATGAAAACATGACGGTTTCAGGTGGGAACCTGATTTCGCAAGGATCGCGAAACAACATCCGCATCGTGGGAGAGATCAAAGATCCGAAAGAACTCGAAAACGTGATCGTAAAATCTTACGGCGGAACGGTTTACTTAAAAGACATTGCCAAAATCAGCTTTAAAGAAAAAGAAAAAACCACTTATGCGCGCGAACGCGGAAAAGAAGTGGTGATGCTTAACGTGAAAAAACGTTCAAACACCAATATGATCTCGGCGATCGAGCAAGTGAAAGAACGACTCGAAAAAGCCAAACAAACCTACCTTCCGGCCGATTTGAAAATGAAACTGACCAACGATCAATCGTCGCGTGTAGAACATCAGGTGGATGAATTGTCAAACCACATTATTTTCGGGATCATCCTTGTAATGATCGTATTGATGTTTACGATGGGATTGCGGAATTCGCTTTTCGTAGGCGCAGCGATTCCGTTATCGATGCTGATTGCGTTTAGCATCTTATCTGCTGCCGGATTGACACTCAACACGATGGTACTTTTCGGATTGGTCATGGGACTCGGAATGCTCGTAGATGACGGAATTGTAGTGGTCGACAACGTATTTGCCAACATGAAAAAAGGAATGGACCGTTACCACGCTTCGAAAATCGGGATCGGGGAAATTGCCTGGCCGGTAATTTCATCAACGGCAACCACTTTGATGGCCTTCCTTCCCTTCCTGCTTTGGCCGGGAACTATGGGTAAATTCATGAAATATTTCCCGATCACGCTTACGGTAACCTTAACCGCATCGTTATTTGTTGCGATGGTAATCAACGCGGCAATGACCGGAGGTTCGATGGATATTGAAGACAAAAACGTCACGAAGAAAACGGCAAAAAGATACTCGATCATCTTTACAATAATGGCAGTCATTTTTGTAATTGTCGGAAATGTATACGATTCTAAACTGGCACGTGCGATCGGGCATTTATCGATCATCGCTTTTGTGTTCATGTGGCTGTACCGACTTAAAATTTACCAATGGACACAGGATTTCCAACACAGTTTCTTCCCGAGAATGGAAGAAAGATACAAACGTTTCCTTGGCAAAATCCTTACCGGAAGAGCGGCCTGGCTGTCACTCGTCGGGATCATCGGACTGTTATTTTTCTCGTTCATACTGCTGGGCATTTTCCCGAGAAAAGTGTTGTTCTTCCCAGATAATATTCCAAACCAGGTCATCGCCTACATCGAATATCCGCAAGGAACCGACATCGAGAAAACAAATAAAGCGACTTTATTCGTCGAAAAACAGTTTATCGACATTCTAAGCAAATATATAGATCCGAAGACAAAGGAAAATTACCTTGCAGAATCGATCGTTTCTCAGGTTGGCGTTGGCGCCGGAAACCCGAATGTCGATGCCGGTTCACAATCAGAAACGCCTTATAAAGGAAAAGTTTCGGTGAACTTCTCAGAATTTAAATTCAGGCGCGGTATTAATACTGCCGACATTCTCGAAGAAATCCGAAGCAAAGTCAAAGGAATTCCGGGCGCTTCGGTTACGGTAGAAAAAGATGCGGCCGGACCGCCTGCAGGTTACCCGATCAGTATCGAATTGACCGGGATGGATTATGACGCGATGCTTAAAGAAGCCGACAAAATGATTGCTTTCCTCAATAAAAAGAACATTCCGGGCATCGAACGCCTGAATGTAGATGTGAATAAAGACAGTCCGGAGCTTGAAGTAAAAGTCGACCGTGTAAATGCCGGAAGCCTTGGCGTTTCAACAGGACAGCTCGGGTTTAACTTGCGCCGCTCGCTTTACGGACAGGAAATCTCTACCTATAAAGAAGGTGATGACGATTACAACATCGTCATGCGCATGCAGGAAGACCAGCGTAAGAATGAAAGCGTTTTATTCAACCAATCGCTGACTTTCAGAAACCAGAACAACGGGCAAATCGTTCAGGTTCCGATTTCAGGGGTTTCGAGTACCGAAAAAACGTCTACCTACAGCCAGATCAAACGGAAGAACCAAAAACGCATCATGACGATTTATTCGAATGTGCTAACGGGTTATAACGGTGATGAAATTACCAAACAAATCGAATCTGATTTGAAAGGGTATCAAATGTCTTCCGGAATTACCTACGGTTTCTCTGGAGTTCAGGAAGAACAAGGAAAAAACCAGAGTTTCCTGCTCTATGCCTTGTTTCTCGCATTGGCCGGAATTATGATCATTATCGTATTGCAGTTTAATTCGGTATCGAAAACCGTAGTCATTTTATTCACCGTATTGCTCAGCTTTAGCGGTGTTTTCTACGGCTATGTCATCGCGGGAATGGATTTCGTCGTCCTGATGACCATGATGGGAATTATTTCCCTCGCGGGAATTGTCGTCAAGAACGGAATCGTACTGATGGATTTCTTCGTCTTATTACTTGATGAAAAAGTACGCGAAAAAGGCCTTAAAGAACACGACGACCTGTCGCTTGAAGACATCAAAGGTGTCATTATCGAATCTGGTAAATCCCGTTTGCGCCCGGTATTGCTGACAGCATTGACGGCAGTTCTTGGTTTGATTCCGCTTGCCATCGGACTAAACTTTGACTTTTTCTCCCTGATTATCGATTTGAATCCGCACGTATTTTTAGGCGGTGACAACGTCGTTTTCTGGGGACCATTGGCCTGGACGATCATTTTCGGATTGACGTATGCTACTGTCCTGACATTGGTCATGGTTCCGGTAATGTTCTATCTCGTAAAAAGAACGAAACACTGGTTGCGTGATCGAAAGCATAAAAACGACGAAACGATTGCCGAATAACGCTATAGTTCTATATTAAAAAACCACCAGATTGACTGGTGGTTTTTTTTTGACTTTAACTAGCGCCAATTCGTGTATTGCTTTGCTCCTTCGCTATTACAACAGCGCACCGCAAAATTTATTTATAAAAAAAGCCTCCATGGAGGAAGCTTTTAAGTTTTATTGAATTGGTTCGAATTAATTTCTGTTCGCCAATGATTCCTGTTTCCAGTTTTTCACCGATTCCACAGCATTTGAATTGTAATTCACTTCTGTCAAATCAGCATTGCTCCAAAACAGCCATTTTCCGGTTTTGATGCCTTTGTTGTATTCGCCAACAGATTTTTTATTTCCGGCTGCATCATACGCCACCCATTGTCCTTCAAGCTTGCCGTCCTTAAAAAATCCGGTTTGCTGCACCTGTCCGTTATCGAAATAATAAGTCGCTTTTACGAGCTCTCCAAAAGCTTCCAATTTAGGTTGTTGTATATTTTGTGCTGCAATCATCCCAGTAACCAGCAGTGTTCCAATGATCATAAACTTTTTCATAGTGTAGGTTTTTAATTGTTGGTAATAATTCCATAACAAATGTATATAAGTATTTACATTAAAAAAACTTTTTGGTAACAATTTGATAACATTGCATGAAAACTTAACATTGGAACTATATTTATAGTTGACTGATGTTCCCGATTTGGGCGTTGCCTTCGGCCAGGCTGTGCGCTGTATCTTGGCTCCATTGCATTTCGCCAAGGATGCCGCTTCCATCCTTAACGCGAATAAACCGGAAGTTTCGATGCCAATAGAAAACTACATAGTTAACTGGAATGCCCGCGTTAACGATTGCAGCGGAAATCCTTTTTGAGGTTTTTCACCGAAAAAAGATTGAAGCGGAAAGCGCGGCCCAAAGGGAAACGCCCAAATTAAAAATACAATATTGCATTTATGCAAATCTTCATTTACATTTTTGCAAATTATGCTATTACTAATGACATCCATTTGCTAAATTTGCGCTTCTAAAAACAAGGTAATGTACAGAAGTCACAATTGCGGCGAGTTAACATCCGCAAACATCAATACAGAAGTTACGCTGGCCGGCTGGGTCCAGAAATCACGCGATAAAGGTTTTATGAACTGGGTCGATTTGCGTGACCGTTACGGCATCACGCAATTGGTTTTTGACGAAAGCCGCTCCGACAAAGCCGTTTTTGAAAAGGCGAAAACCCTTGGACGCGAATTTGTGATTCAGGTAAAAGGAACTGTGATTGAGCGCGAAGCCAAGAATAAAAACATGGCGACCGGCGACATCGAGATTTTGGTTTCTGAACTGAATATTTTAAACGCAGCGTTGACGCCGCCATTTACGATTGAAGACGACACAGACGGCGGCGAAGACATTCGCATGAAATACCGTTACCTTGATATTCGCAGAAATCCGGTGAAAAACTCGCTTTTATTTCGTCATAAAGTGGCGATGGAGGTGCGCAAATACTTATCCGATTTGGATTTTTGCGAAGTCGAAACACCATATTTAATTAAGTCGACTCCGGAAGGCGCGCGCGATTTCGTCGTGCCGTCAAGGATGAATGAAGGGCAGTTTTATGCGTTGCCGCAGTCGCCGCAAACTTTCAAGCAACTATTAATGGTTGGCGGCATGGATAAATATTTCCAGATCGTAAAATGTTTCCGCGATGAAGATTTGCGCGCCGACAGGCAGCCCGAATTTACACAGATCGATTGCGAAATGGCATTCGTGGAACAGGAAGATATTTTAGACACTTTTGAAGGTTTGACGCGCCATTTGCTGAAAGAAATTAAAGGCATTGAAGTCGAGAAATTCCCAAGAATGACGTATGACCATGCAATGAAAACCTACGGAAATGACAAACCGGACATTCGTTTCGGGATGGAATTTGGCGAATTGAACGCGGTCGCGCAACACAAGGAATTCTCCGTTTTCAACTCGGCGGAATTGGTGGTTGCGATTGCAGCTCCAAAATGCGGTGAATATACAAGGAAGGAAATCGACGCTTTGATCGAATGGATCAAACGCCCGCAAATCGGCGCAAGCGGAATGGTTTACGTCAAATGCAATGAAGACGGCACCTTCAAATCATCGGTAGATAAATTCTACGACCAAGACGATTTGGCTAAATGGGCCGAAGTAACCGGAGCAAAAGCAGGCGATATGATTTTTGTATTGTCTGGCCCCGCTGATAAAACCAGGACACAATTGAGCGCTTTGCGTATGGAACTCGCGACAAGATTAGGACTTAGGAATCCGGCAGAATTTGCGCCTTTATGGGTGGTCGATTTTCCTTTATTGGAATTCGATGAAGAATCTGGCAGATGGCACGCGATGCACCATCCGTTTACGTCTCCAAAACCTGAAGACATGAAATTATTGGAAACCGATCCTGGAAAAGTGCGTGCCAATGCGTATGATATGGTGTTGAACGGCAACGAAATCGGCGGCGGATCGATCCGGATCCATGACAAAGCGACACAGCAATTGATGTTCAAATACTTAGGATTTACTGAAGAAGAAGCAAAAAACCAATTCGGATTTCTGATGGATGCGTTTCAATTTGGCGCGCCGCCGCATGGTGGTTTGGCATTCGGACTTGACCGTTTGGTGGCGATTTTGGGTGGTCAGGAAACGATTCGTGATTTTATAGCGTTCCCGAAAAACAATTCTGGCCGCGATGTGATGATTGACGCACCTTCTGTAATTGACGACAAGCAGCTCGAAGAATTGCATATCAGGCTTGCTACAAGATAATATTTTTCTGATAAAAATATCGAAACGACTGGTAATCAATATTTTTTACAAATATTTTAACAAAAATTAATTTCGTATTATAAATAATATTACATTTGTCGCATTATAAATTAATTATTACAATTACAATGCGTACAGGTACAGTTAAATTTTTCAATGAGTCTAAAGGTTACGGATTCATTACAGACGAAGAAACAGGAAAAGACATTTTCGTTCATGCATCAGGAATCAGAGCGGAAGAACTTCGCGAAGGTGACAGAGTATCTTACGAAGAAGAAGAAGGAAGAAAAGGTAAAGT